>Ga0115007_10001548_pt1 | contig 14680 bp, 17 predicted proteins | sample ArcOceMetagenome_2_FD_87166 | JGI IMG/M metagenome (GOLD analysis project Ga0115007, IMG submission 87166) | Marine eukaryotic phytoplankton communities from Arctic Ocean - Arctic Ocean ARC135M Metagenome | ecosystem: Environmental > Aquatic > Marine > Oceanic | place: Arctic Ocean | collected... | reverse complement strand
TGTTGCATATGCTTCGTGGGTTCAAATCCCACTGCTGGTATCATCTCGGTTAGCTCAGTAGGTAGAGCATCGGTCTTATGAGCCGAAGGTCATGGGTTCAATCCCCATACTGAGAACAATCTGATAAGCTTTATGGTGAAGCACCTTCCTTTACGGGACGGAGAAATGAGTTCGATTCTCATATTAGATAGACTGGACCGCGTAACCAGTATAAATAACCGCGAGTTGTAAGTTAAACTGACTTAGTGCCGACCTCCGTAACTGGTAGGTATAACGCATTGACGATAGGTTGAAAGTAGGCAGTGTAGATAGATGTAGAATAACGGAGGGGATTGGGTAGGACTTACAACTAACCCAGGCTGAACTAGTATAGGGTGGGTTCAGATGATTATAAGCGAATGGAGGGGCTTATAGTAGGGCGCAGGTATAAAAGTGACGGGGTGGCCTGCGACTGGTAATTGCGTTTGATGAACGACGGGGCAATTAAGGGGAGCCTTAACTCAAGAAATTAATAAATATAATAAGTAGCCAAGTGGAAGGATTATTATATAAAGGGGGAGCACGGAAATCTATATAATTAATAAAAGGCAATTGTGTTGGCAATTGACGTGATAATATAGATTTGGGGAGCACGGCACGGTGATATATCCAAGTGGTCAAAGGAAGGGGTTCAACGCCTCCGCATAGTTTGCAGAATTGCAAAGCTTCGCTGGTTCGAACCCAGCTATCACTACGGGGAGCACGGTAACATTAGATATGCCCGAGAGGTCTAAGGGAACAGCCGGATTGGTTGTTGGTATTAATATTGCGTAGGTTCGAACCCTACTATCTAAACGGGGAGCACGGAATGTAAAGTAATGTAATATATAGCGCAAAGGCTAGCACCCATTTTTGCAAGTTCTTATAGTGAAATGGTTATCACGCAAGTCTTTGAAACTTGTATTCTGGGTTCGATCCCCAGTAAGAACATTTTTTTTGTATAAATGGTCGATGGAAACAATTTACTAGAAATGGAAAATTGAAAAAAAATATATCCAATATATTAACTATAATAAACTATAATAACCTTGAAAAATGATCTATAAAAAAACCGCGAAACATAACACAAATTATTACAGACGCAACAAGGAGGAACGATTTAATGTGAAATGTTGCCCTCACTGTAAGTATGAAACAACAGGACCAAAATCCGCATTGATAGCACACATTCATTCCAAACATACTCCAGAAAATGAACGACCATTTCAGTGTCCTTGTGTTGATTGTGACAGGGGATACGCTGCTCGCGCAAACTTACAGAAACACATTTGTAAACATCATGATACAAATATGAAGGTATTTAATAAAAATAGCTTTTGTTATACCTTAAATATAAATGTTCCTAATAAATTATCAAAAGAGATGATTGATTTTTATACTAAGGAAAAAGGTATATTAACAAAAGACATTGGATTAAATAAACGTTTATCACAAGAACAATTTTGTTACGATATTTGTAATAATAATATAATGGTTAAGGAATTTACAAGAGAGGAGGCATTGAGCAAAATTAACTTATAGCGTAAAATATGGTAAAATATTAAATTTGTTTTTTTTATATGAGTGAACAAGAATATTATAGTAAACAAATAATAACATATCTTGGGAATAAAAGAAAATTTATAAATAAAATAGATGAAGTGATTAAAAGAGTAAAGACTGAGTTAAATCAGAAAACAATAAATATAGGAGAGGGTTTTTCAGGTTCAGGAGTAGTGAGTCGTTTATTTAAAAATAGAGCAAACGGTGGTATTTTTTATGTAAATGATATATCAGAATATTCAAAGATTTTGAATGAGTGTTATTTAACAGATATAGACGAATTAAACAAGGACGAGATAGAATATTTGCAAAATACGATAGAAAACATTAAAAATTATTTAAAACTGAATACATATGAACCATTTATATCAAAATATTGGTCACCAAAAAATGATAATAATATATTACCAGGAGAAAGAGTGTATTATACTAACGAGAATGCGGTAATAATTGATAAAATGATGCATTATATAAAAAATAATATTGGTAAAGAATATCAAAAATTTTTTATAGGACCCCTGTTAGTTCAAGCATCTACAAATAATAATACAAATGGCCAATTTTCAGCTTATTTTAAAGATGAAAAAAAAGAAAAAGGTAAATTTGGGGGGAAAAATGAAATTGACTTACAGAGAATAAAAAGAGTTATAGAACCAAGATTACCAATATTAACAAATGGAAAAGCAAAACTTAAAATAAGTAAAAAGGATGCGAACGAATGGGTAAGGTCAACAGGTGAATTAGATTTAGTATATTACGATCCCCCATATAATAAACACCCATATAACATATATTATTTTTTATTGGATATAATAAGTAAATGGGATATAAATATGGAAATACCAGATACTTATCGAGGACAACCAAAAAATTGGGAAAAAAGTTGTTATTGTAGTTTAAACAAAGCCAAGGAAACTTTTATAGATTTAATAAAACATACAAATAGTAAGTTTATAATGATTTCTTACAATAATAAAGGAATAATCCCATTAGATGAAATGGATAAAATATTACAAGAAAAAGGAAAGGTGGAGAAAATACCCTTTGAACACAATACATATAATAGATATATAGGAATAGCAAAGAAAAAACGTGAAAAAAAGGAGGAAAAAATAAAAGAGTTTATTTGGCTAGTGGATTGTAGACAATAAAAAAGGCACTAAAAAAAATGTTCTATGTAGTTAAAATAGATCTATGACCTACTTTTACTACATTTCCAAAACCAAGGAAATTCATAAATAATTTTAATGTCTAATCCCTCCTCTAAATAATTTTTTACTTTATTATTTTGTTCATTTTTATTCCAAGTATTATAATGAATAAATGCTCTTTTAGATTGTTTAATATTAATTAGATCGATTTTATAAATATTCCCGAATTTGTATTTATTGAAAATTGTATATATTTGTGCTTTTGATACATTATTATGTATTTTAGGTAAACATAAAGTATACATATTTTTATAGTATTGGTTATAATAATAATTATTATAATCAATTTTAGTGCTGATTCTTTTAATATGATATCTATATTCATTATATTATAAATATTTTTTAATTAGTAAAAAATGTTTGCTGTTAAGAATCATTGTGTTTCCACAAAGTAATAACAAGACATTTCTTTAAGTTATTAATAAAATTGAATTATATTAATTAAAAAAGTTGTTTTAATATAGTCGAACAATATGTCATATAGTAGAATGCAAAAACCCAATAGATGGGATTGTTTAAAACCTGAAGGTTCTCCTGATAATGATGATAATGATAATAATGATAATAATGATAATAATGATGTAGATACACAAAGAGTAAATCGCTTCAAGGGAATTTCTGATAATACCCAAACAAATTCTCGTTGGAAACGTTCAAATAGTCCGGAAAGACGTGAAAATAGTCCAGATAGACAATTTAACTCATTTAAAACAAAAGGTAGAGGAGGATATGATCGAAACAGACGTGATGATAGACGAGATGGAGGATTTGACCGAAACAGACGTGATGGTGGACGAGATGGTGGCAGAGGAGGCAACTTTAGAAACAATCGCAGGAGACGAGGAGGTCCTTCAAGATTTGATTATATAAAAAGAGATAGGAACGGAAGACCAATGCTCGAGGGTGCTGTTTCAAGTGGTATTGATATATCAACAGCACTTAATACAATACCCGTAAAATTATCTAATAAAGAACGTAAAAAACAAAGAAATGAAGAGAAAAAAAAAGAGAAAGAAGAAGCTATTAAAAAACGCGACCTGGAAAATGAGGAAATGGAAAAACAATCCGCAGAATTGAAAGAAGAAAAGGGACAGTGGCATAAAGCAATGTTAGAAAGATATATGTATGAAGAAGAAAGTAGTGATGAAGAGAGCGATGAAGATAGTGGCGAAGATATTGATGGAGACAAGGACTAATTATAACAAATATTATTAATAAAAAATTTAATTGGTTTATATTAGTTAATTTTTTTACATTATTAAATTAATGGAACAATACAGTCAACATTATAGTGATATAGATATGTCGAGTGATGAAGAATTAGAAGATAATAATTGGATGGACATATTAGAAAAAGAAGAAAAGGATTACCAGTCGTTTTACAAGGAAAATGTTGATATTATTAAGATTTTTTTTACATATGTTGATAGCAACAATAATATCTATTATGTTAAAAAAGAGAATTTATTAATTGATAATAATATCACAAGTAAAAATCAACTTGTTTATTTATTGAAAACAAACAAAGATTACAATAATAAGCATCATAAATTAATTAGTATATTACAATATAATATTGATTTGGAACCTGAAGATGTCTTGAATTATTTAAAATGCAAAGAACAATATAATTTTTTATCTATTGTTAGTAAAATTAATGATATTAGATGGAATGATACTATTAATATATTCAAAAACTTGAATAGTTTACATATAATATATTATGAAGATGTAAAAAAGAAATCAGGTAATACGAAAAAAGTTTATATACGTGATGGTAAATTGAAAAGAAAAAAACATACAAGAAAAAGAACTTAAAAATTAAATCGATTATTATCATACTATGAGTTCAATTATTTCAGCACTCGACCGCACCAGCTCTATGAGCACACCTGATATTTATCTTCAGAATAAACATTATGGAGAAAATGGAACACCACAACATGGTTGGGGAGTTGAAGCAACAAGTTGGACTAGTAAAACTGAAGCACAATCGCTTATCACGCAGTTGTATTTTCAGCTTGTAAGAACAAATGACCATTCGGATCTTGAAGAGAAAATGTTTTATCTTCTTAAACATCTTAATTGGAATGAACATAGAGATGAACTTACTCAACTTTTTAGACTTACAATGCATGTCCGCGATATTGAGTCAGGAAAAGGAGAATGGTCTCTAGCATATATGATGACTTGGATTTGGTCTAAGACACAACACCAAGAGTTTGCTAAGATTATTGTTCGTTCTTTTGTAATTAATGATAGTGATAAACATCCAATGGGTTCTTGGAAAGATATTAAATTTATGTGTAAGTATCTAACCGAAAAGGAAGGGAGAGATTATTGGCTTATTAATTTTATGATTCAACGCAGTGTTGAAGTAGTTATGGAGGAATGGGATAATCTTCAAAATGACCCTACAAACTATAAACCGTCTCTTGTCGGAAGATGGATGCCTCGTGAGAAACAAAAGCAATACAAGTGGATCCATAAAAAAATGGCGGCAATTGCTTTTCCAGAATTTGTTGTCGAACCAATTAATGGATGGCGTGATGGAAACCAATATAAATCAGCACTTCTAAAACAGAAAATTCATTGGAATAAAGTAATTGTATCACTTTCTAAGGCAACTGATACACCACAGATTAAGATGTCTGGTAAAAATTGGTCTGGTCTTAAATTTAATAATATTCCTAGTATTTGTCTCAAGAAAAATAGTAATGCTATTAGAAATAAGGACAAAAAAGGACAACAACGTTCTTTAGACGACGATAGAATATCATGTGCTAATAATTTTACACTGCATATTGCTAAGGCATTGTCCGGGGATATTACAGCAAAGGTTCATGGTAAACGCCTTACTGTTGGAGAGCTAGTAAATGAAGGTTTTAGTGCCGAAGGTGAGAAGGCAACACAAATAAATCTTCAATGGCTTTCTAATAAAGAAAACAATAGTGAGCTAGAAGATGCTTGTATTATTCCTTGCTGTGATACATCCGGAAGCATGGAATCAGATGATTTCCTTCCAATTACAAATGCGATTGGTCTAAGTATTCGTACAAGTGAAATATGTCATAAAGCTTTCCGGAATAGAATTCTTACGTTTAATAATAAACCAACTTGGATGGATCTTAGTAATTTCGGAGATGATTTTGTCGGCAAAGTTAAACAGATTAGACGTGACCCAAATTGGGGAATGAATACAAATTTCGAGGCTCTATGTGATAAAATTTTAGAAGGACTTGTTAGTGCTGAAGTAGACCCACAAGAGACTAAAAACATTATTTTGGCCATTTATTCTGATATGCAGATAGATTCATCACATGGTTGGGGAAGTGGTGATCAAAAGACAATATTAAACCTTATCAAATCAAAATTTGCTGAAGCGGGTATTAAAAGTAAATATAAAACACCGTATACACAACCTCATATATTGTTTTGGAACCTTAGAAAAACTAGTGGATTTCCATCGACTGCTTTTGATGAAAATGTTTCATTCCTTAGTGGATATAATTCTACTCTACTTAATGTATTCGAGACTAAAGGTATTAATGAGCTTAGAAAAATGACCCCTTATAGACTTATTTCTGATATTCTAAATAATAATAGATACGACATCGGTAGCGACTTTATTAAAAGATACAGAAATTAATATATTGTTTGAAATGTGTATAATAAATTTTTTTACTTTTTTATTAATTAAGTAAAAAAGTTAAATATAATATATTTAATTTTATTAATATGGACAACAATGAAAATAATTATTTACATAGTATAATGCGAGATTTCCAACATGATTTGTCTGGAAATCCAAGGATACAAATATTGAATAATTTGATCAGTATAATTCAAGGTAATAGGTTAAATGAAAATGTATCACTTCTTCCTTTAGCAAGTAATTTTATTCTACCACAACAATCCCACATCGGGAATGTATTAAGACAGTCATTATTCGAAAAAAACTTATACAAAAATGTTTTAAGCGAAGAAGGTGAAAACCAAGTTGAAAAAGTGAAATATAAAAAAAAATGTTCCGAACAGCATAATTGTTGTATTAGTTTTGATGATTTTCAAGAAGACCAAGAAGTATATAAATTGCCTTGTGGTCATATTTTTTCCGAATCCATAAAGACTTGGTTAAAGGAAGAATCCAATAAATGCCCCGTATGTAGATTTGAATTAGCACATAAAGAAATTAAAAATAAAGATTATTTAATCGATATTTCAAATAATTTTACTAATAGACAACAAATCCCTGTTAATCCATTTGGAAGTTTTTTAAATAATATGAGAAATATTTATACTAATCCCAGACCAATAACAAGGCAAAATGGTACTGATAATCTTGGTCTTTCATCTAATATGCCTTCTGTTTTTGATGATTTTACATATGATAGAGAATATCAAAATGCTATTTTATCGTCTATTCAAGAATTTGAACAAACACCTACCATTGAAGAAGATAAAGAAGATGTAGAAAACGAAGAAGAAAATTTTGACCACCCTGAACTTTGGGAAGATACATCAATAGAAAATATTTATAGTGATGATGACGACGACGATATTTTACAAGTTGATTAAATATCATCAAAATCCAAATCCAAATCAAACTCAATCTTTTTCTCTTCAACTTTATCTTGTTTAACTACTTTATTAGCCATCTTCTTACGTTCCTTTTTAATTTTCTTATTATGTTTTAAACGAGCATTATCTTCCTCATTTATAACTTCTTCCATAAATGTTTCACTAGCAGTCATAACATCAATTCCTAAATCTTCTGTTTGTTTAATTCTACTTTCGTCATCTAAAATTTTATCCAATCCCGGTAGTTTTATTAATTCTTCCTTCTGAGCATCTTTATATACTTCAATTAAATCCGCCTTCTCTAATTTACCTTTCTGGATAATAGCGCCAAAACTTACACTTCTCAATCCAGCTAAAACAAATGTATTAATTTTTACAGTATTATCGCGTCTGTTACGTCCTCTGAATTTTCCACGAATTACCAATGTACGAACTATTCCATCTGTACATATAATACGAGCATGTCCTCCTCCGTACATTTGTGTTACACGAGCCATAATTTCTCCATCCTCTCTTGGTTTACGAATTTTTTTAGTGTAACCTCCTTTTGGTGCTACGTTTTTACGAGCCATTTTTTTGTGACCAGAACCTCCTTTTTTGTTTTTGACCATGATTTCTTATTATAATGTTAATAATAAAAAATTTTTTAATTCAATTTTATTAATACTTTAATTTCTTTCTAACTTTCTCTTGTCTATATACTTCCAGTGATGTATATTCAAGCCATTCATCGATTTTGATTTTTTTTAATTTTTTTGTACTTTTCTCTTGCGTTTCTTTACTTTGTTCATCAGGTTCATAATTATACAATTCAGTAAATTCCTCATATTCATCTTCATCTTCAAATACTATTTCCTTCTTTTTATTATCTATATGAATTTTGTATTTATCAAATCGTGATTTCCATAAAGGACAGCGATAAGCATAAAATTCCCAATTATACCAATATTCATTATTCAAATCTATTCCGTCACGACCTAATTTAAAACAACCTATATTTGAGCTTATTCCATATAATCTTCGGATTTCCAATGTTTTATATACAGTATTTACATCTTTATGTTTACTTTCATTATAACAAGTATCATCTGTTAAATAAACTTCTTTTAATGCTTCAGTTCCTACATTATAACTTATGTTACGCGTTTTCTTATTTTTACCCTTGATACTATGATAATATAATTGGTGAAGTGTATCATATTTACTATTCAATAATATGTCTTTCTGACCTGTTTGATTTTTAATTAAATCTATAATGACTTGTTCATTTTCTTTAGTATACAAACGTTTTAAATAATAAGCTATTACAGGGTCCTTCTTTTCTATAAATCCATATTTTAACAATTGAATTTTCCTGTCTCCGTCAATCAATAACTTTCGATTCTCTTTTGATACTAATTGTCTTAATGTATTACAATAAAACGTTCTTATCATAAATACCCTACCACTTGTCTTTTTATAGAATGTATGAAGTGTCCTTATTACATTCATTATTGGTTTAAAACATTTATTTTTTTTCCAACCTCGGTAATATTGTTTCATCTTTCTCTCAAAATTACCATTTTTCTCAGCATAAAAGTCATAGTAAATTTTCCACAATAAATCCCATGTTTCATCTACATATCCACTACTATATATTTCGTAAAACCAGAAATAACACTCTTGGATATTGTTATGTTTTAGAAGACATTCCAATCCACTTAGAATGACTTCATCTAAATTATAAAGATATCTTGTAAATATTAGTTGAGTATTCATTTTTATAACAACATTCTCACTTTATTTATTTCATTCAATTTTTTTATTTTCTCTATGATATTTATATTAATGACGAAATCTTGGTTATCTTATATTACAACTCAAATCAGAGCTAATCCGGGTGTAAAACTAGAAGATATACTTAATAAATATGGTAATATTTATAGACAAAAAAAACAAAAACATAAAATTAGTTCCAAAAAATATAAGTATAAGAAAAAGAAAAATAAAACGCATAAAAATAAGAGAAAAAACAAAAAATCAAGTAATAAAAGGAAGAAAAAAAAGAAATAATTATACAGGTAATTGTTTATTTTTGTTTCTTTCGTTCTTTTAATTCATCATTAAAATCCTTTTTCGTTAATTTATATCCCCAATGTTGTAATGTTTGTCTAATAGCAGGGCTTATTGAGTAATCATTCCATTTATTCTTCCCACCCTTGTCCATTATTTGTGTTATTAGCCATTTTCTAAATCTTCCCTTTGGACCTGTTATTTTATTATATCTACTTATTTGCCTACTATCATCCTTGCTACGTCTACCTGAATAAAATTCACAATACCACTGAACCCACCCATATGGGTCTTGTTTTTCTATCCATCCTTTACTTTCCCAAAAACTTAATTTTGTTCCCACTTTTTTACCATATTTATTTATTTTTATATCATAATCATCAAAATCACGGGTTAAATGGTCTTCTGGTATTCCTTTCCACCAACCTAATTTACTGTATTTTTTGTGTTTGTTTTTTTGTTTACTATCGAAAAATTTTGATTTAATAGGCCTCCAATAGGTTCCACCAAAACTACCCAATTTAAATATCTGTCTTGGAGTTAAATTAGGTCTAAATTCTGGATAATCTTTAAAATGTATTTTTCCTGATACTTTTTTTGGAGCTTTATTTGTCTTTTTACTATTTTTTCTCGTTCTCTTTTTCTTATTTGAACCTACCTTTCTTGTATTTCTCATCTATATATAAAATTATCATTATAAATATTTAATAATTTTATATCGCCAAACTTTTAATGTTTTTTCTTTTTTCTATTTTCATCGTTTTTGTATCTCTTACGTCTATTTTATTATGGTTCTTCAAATTTTTATTTATATTTTTCTTGTTTTTTATAAATTTATCTGTTAACTCTTCAAATGTTGATTCAACATTGATTTCTTCTTTATATAAAAATCCATTAAATGTATGAGTTGTATCTATTAAACTTAGTCTTTTTTTTGGATTTGGGTGTATATTTTGTAATAATAATTTACCCATAAACTTTATAAACGCATTTTCATAATACCCGTCAATAGCTAAGTATTTTAAAAATCTTAAATAAATTATAGATAGTGAATAATTATCCCACGTTTTCCAAAAATTTATTAAATATTTTATTCTTGTATTATATTCCATTTCATTGTATATTTTTAATTGTTCTAAACATTCTTTTTCATATCTTTTTAAAAATAATGGAGAGAAATTTTGATTTATTCCCTTGTTATTTGTTACAAATGTATTTGTTAATTTCTTTAAATCATCCTCATTTGGTGATGGATTTATATTGAAAAGAAATCCCAAGTAATGGACCTCTAAAGGCCATACATAATATTGTGGAGCATATGTATAAAATATATTTTTCAAATTCATTTTATCGATATTATTCATATTAATTGATAATCCAAAATCAATAATCAATGGTATTTTTTTCTTTTCACTATACAATATATTTGAACCTTTTAAATCATAATGGAGAATTTTGTTATCAACCAACAATGATATACTTCTTAATAATGTATTGAAACTATTTATAATATTATTAATTATTTGAACACTATTAGCATTTTTTACCATATATTGTAAAAATTCCATACCTTCAATATAATCCATTTTCATCAAAATATACTTGTTTGTTTTCTTCTTCTTAAATAACATGCATTTATTTTTATCTTTATCTTTTATTTTTCCAATTTCTATATTACAGTAACTAATTACTGGTGCAAAATGACTTTTATACACTGATATTTTTGAGAGTATATTACCGATTTCTATTTCATTTTTCGCACTATTATCATATCTCTGGATTTTACTTACAAATTTCTCGGAACTCGATAAACCATCACAGTCTATACTTGGATTAAAAACGCAGCCAAATCCACCTTCTGATATTAATTTTCCACCTATCATATTAATATAAAAAAATATTTTATAATTATCAGTTATACTTATTTAAATTTAAGAAAATATCGGTTTTTAAATGTTTTCTTAAATTTCTTTACTATATCCTCCTCAGACATTCCGAAACTATTAAGTCTTGTTTTTTCCACGTCTAATATCAATTTGTTTTCCACGCATTCCATAAATTCAGTATATACAGAAGACGGTTTACAATCTTCTTTTCCATCCATTTTTTTTTGAATAAATTCATCCATATTATCTTTCAATATTACATCAATACCAATATACTGTCTGCGTTTCTTTGGCTTTGTCTTTTCATTTGATTTATTCTTAAAATAATAACGCGCCGACTTATACATTTTACTAATTATATCTCCCTCATAACCCATATTTCTCATATAATTTAATTCTCTAGAAACCGTTTCAGTATTATCTTCCTTCCAGATTTCAAAACTTTCTTTAAAGATTTTTGAATCATCAAATTTATGAACTCGTGTAAATTCTTTCAAATTTTCCAGAAATGCCTTAGAAAATTTAAATCTATATATTTTTGATGTCTGTGGTGCTTCCATAGTCGTCATTTTATATTTCATAATCTAACCAAATATTTATTTCAATTTTAATATTTAGATAACTTATATGATATATAAGTTACATAAAACCACATATCTTGATAAATTTAATAAATGTTATAAAAATATTATTACAATTAATAAAAATCCAAATGATACAAACTTAAATAATGTATTAAAACAAATATCCAGGTCAAAATTATCCTCTTTCGAAGGATTTGATTGTTGTTCTAATAATTCTTCTTGTATTCTGGCCTTTATTGACCCTATTACTAAAGAATTTCTTACAGAAGAACATATAGACCAAATATTTACTATATTAATTGATAATAATTATTCACTTGAATATGAAATGACCAAATTAATAAAAGATGTTAAACTTATTTGTTTAATATCAAAATAGAATAATGAAAATTGAAAATTTTGGTTTTCAATAACTTTTTTACATACACAAAAAATATAATATAAACGCAAGACAAGAAACTTTATATAATAAATTATGGGAAAATATGGACGTTTCGCTAGTAAAAAATCAATGGATAAAGCCATTTCTTCGGGGCTCGGTGTAGGTGATTTTGACGGAGAAGGAAAAATTACCATGACCCTCATAAATAAAAAACTAAAACCTAAAAAAATTAAAAAACCTAAAAAAATTAAAAAATCCGCATATAAGGCACAGTATTTTGACGGCACAAATGAAGAAGAGGCACTTCTCATCGCCAATTTCTTAACAGGAAATCATTCAGACAAAATTAAAGCCGGTAATCGCCTTGAACATGATGTTGCTGACGATATTAATGAATATAGTTTATACAGTTTCTATAAAGCCAAAAACATCAATGACCCTGAAATTTCAAAACCTTGCGTCATCGCCTCGTGTCGTTTTTCCAAGGAGCAATACGAACAATACGGGCTTAAATGTAAGAACAAGAAAGAAGTTGAAGTTGATCTCGTTATTATTAACGCAGATAACCACGTCTCTATTGTAGAGCTCAAAAATGGGTGTGATTTCGACACCAAAAAAAGTAAAGGAGAAGTTCAGAGCTTAGAAGCCACTAAAATCTTATGTGAGAAATTTGGATTTGAAACAGTTGAATGTTGTATTTGTTGCTATGATGCTATTGAACATAGTGATATGAAGTTAAAGACTACCATGGGCGAAGTTACAACTATTCTTTATAGTGAATTGTCTGAAAAATGTGGATTGGATGGTATTGAGAGCCGTAAACGAATTAACATTAGAGTTCAGAATAGGTCCAAAGATAACCTTAAAAAATTAGATGATTTCATCACAGCATTAAAAAAACTAAAAAACTAAAAAAAACTAAAAAACCGAAAAAACTAAAAAAAACTAAAAAAAACTAAAAAAAACTAAAAAAAACTAAAAAATAAAAAACCTAAAAAAACTAAAAAAATTTTATAATATACCTTTTTTTTAGTAATTTTTAATAATTAAATGCTTTGTGTTTATTTCTTTTCCTACTCTTTTTGAATGTAATTTAAATCTATACCTTTTATCGTATTCACCGGTAATGTAACCATCATATAATTCACTAATAAAATCTGTTTTACCGATAATCATTAAACATCTAATACTTGTCTTTTTAAAACATTCAGCAAGTTTTATTTGTTTATCTTTTCCAAATTGACAATATCCATAGTCTGTAAATTCACAATCATATGGAGGGTCCAAGAACATAAAATTATTACTATTATCATAATGTTTAAACATATATTCAAAGCTTTTTTGATGAATTTTTGTATTTTTTAAAAGTTCAGTATATCCTGGAGTTTTTAACTGCTCGTAATTACACGTTTTATATCTTCCATAAGGGATGTTAAATTTACCCTTTTTATTATATCTTAACATTCCTCTATAACAAGTCTTTCTTAAATAATAAAATCTCTTAGCATTATTTAGATATGTAGTTGGAACTAGTTCGTCTCTTACATGATAATATACTTTCTCGTCATTTGGGTGTTGTTCCATGAATTTATAAATTTCATCTTGTTTTCCTTTTTTTACTGCTTTATATAAATCTATCAACTCTGAATGTACGTCACTTATTGCTGCTTTTTTAGGATTTACATGAAAGAATACAGCGCCCCCGCCTACAAAGGGTTCTAGATAAGTATCTATATTTACAGGAATATGTGGTAAAATTTTTATTAATTCATCGCTTTTTCCTCCACTCCATTTAACTAAAGGTTTTAGAGAATTTGTATTTATGTCTGTCATCGTTACTTGAATATTAACCGTTATTTTTAAATCAATTTTACTTATAAAATTGAATTAAATTTTATAATATATTTTATATTATAAAATGTCTGATACATATTCTAACGAAGTTATTCAAGCTTATATTGATAGTTTTGATGAATTTGAAAAAATAGCATATGAAATAGCTAAGGAACATTTAGAGTCTTCTTTTGATATTATAAAAAGTGTTGGGTTTTTGAAATGGATTAAGAAAAATAAAGTATAATTATATATTAATATGAATATTGAAGCAAGTAATGACGGTGATGTAAAAAATCCACAAACAACTGTAATTGAACAAGACAAATCTCCGCAAAATCAAATTGTTAAACCTGAGATTGAAGAAGTTAAACCTGCGATTGAAGAAGTTAAACCTTCACAAATAGTTAAACCTGCGATTGAAGAAGTTAAACCTTCACAAATAGTTAAACCTGAGATTGAAGAAGATAAACCTTCACAAATAGTTAAACCTGAGATTGAAGAAGATAAACCTGAGATTGAAGAAGATAAACCTGAGATTGAAGAAGTTAAACCTGAGATTGAAGAAGT
>Ga0115007_10001545_pt1 | contig 14698 bp, 8 predicted proteins | sample ArcOceMetagenome_2_FD_87166 | JGI IMG/M metagenome (GOLD analysis project Ga0115007, IMG submission 87166) | Marine eukaryotic phytoplankton communities from Arctic Ocean - Arctic Ocean ARC135M Metagenome | ecosystem: Environmental > Aquatic > Marine > Oceanic | place: Arctic Ocean | collected... | reverse complement strand
CCGCCGCCGCCGCCCCCGCCGCCCCCGCCGCCCCCGCCGCCGCCCACGCCGCCACCGCCCTCGCCGCCGCCCTCGCCCATTCCGCCGGGCGACATTGGCATCTGCGACAATGGCAACTGGCCGCTCTTTCACACGCGCAACGAGGCGGCCGCGCACGCCGATCCCATCAAGTGCCCCGACCCGACTGTGGAGATGTCGCACGATTACTGGCCACACAAGTACAACGGCGTGCAAGGGTGGGTGGGGCATTGCTACGACGTCTTCTATTACTACACTAACGAGCATGGAGTGCAGGTGGACCTCTACCACCCGCACGGGGTCTACGTGCAGCACTGCAAGGACTGCGATTATGACGGGAATTGGTACCATTGCCTCGGCAATTGTCAAGGTGGTTTGGGCTGCGCGCACCCGTTACAGCTCTGCGAGTGCCCGGAGAACTCGCTGGCGTTCTCGCCGATTGCGCCACCACCCTCGCCGCCGCCACCCTCGCCGTTGCCGCCCCCGCCTCCCCCGCCCTCGCCCGACCGGAGACCACCGCCGCCCTCGCCACCCGTGGGCGATATCATCTTCAAGGACTTTGTGTCAGATGCCTCTGACGTTGCCGCTGGTTTCGGCTATGATTGGTGCACCCCCGTTTCGGAGGGGCTGTTCATGCAGCAAGATTGGGTATACGGCCTGCTTTACACCCTCAGTAACCATAACGGTTTGGGGTATTGCCAAACTGATCCCGCGCTGGGCGACCGACCGGGGCTTCCGTTTGTCGAGCTGCCGTCGACCAATCCACCCAACCAGGACCCCTCGATCACCGCAGTGTTTGGCGTCGCGACCACAGGGCCCGGTGGCACTTGCCCCTGCTTCCTTACGATCAAGCCCGCTGGCAGCGACCCAAACGACGCAACCATCCCGGCCTGCATTGCTTTTTTTCATGCAGGTGCATGGAACCCCTACAAGGCGGTTGATATTGTAAATCGATACTTTCCCATGTTCACCAAGTCTGGCACGACGTCGGAAATCGACTGTGGGTGGAATCCACCGCCCCCTCCGCCGCCGCCCTCTCCGCCCGCACCGCCCATGTTTCCCCCGCTCCGTTGCGGCCCCATGGGCTCCAAGTACATTGAGTGGAAGGCAACCGACACGGGCGCCGGCGCCGGCTGGAACGGTGGAACGCTACCTTTCCGGCACAAGTACCCCGGCCAGAATTACTTTAATGAGTACGGTGTGCGGGACGCCATCACCGGACTCTTTGTGAACGACCCGGCCTATCCAAAGCAGCACCCCGACATGCGCACAAAAGTATCGAGAGAAGAGTGGGCCGACATAGCCCGCAGCGACCGCATGAACGACCAGTTTCCGGGACAGGACTTCAGCTGCGACGCCGAGTGCCGGCACAATTGGGACGATCGGATCGATTTTACGGGGTACGGTACCATCCTCACGCAAGAATACCCCGCAAGTCGTGATCCCAATCGGTACTTCAGGGTGCGGACTCCGGACAGACCGTCGATCAACCAGGCCCGTCTGTACTACGACACCGTGGACCTGTGTCGCGCGTGCCGGCTACAGTGCTGCAAGACTGCGTGCTGCGACGGCGACGACGACGACAGCTGGACATGGGGCTGCGACGTCTTCCGCCAGAAGACCAACCAGGCGCATCCGGTCGAAACCCCTGGGCAACGTTCGGATGGCTTGACGGACCCGTTTCTGTACGGCCTGGAAACGGGCGGCATCGAGATTTCGTACGATCAACGAATGTACTCGGGCGTGGAGTACGAGCACTACTACGCCGACCTGGGCAACAACCCGGACGACTACCGGCCGACAGAGGGCACCCCATGGGACGCGGGTTGGATGTACAATGACGCCGCATGGGACGACGAGTGCAGCCAGCCGGAGCTGGCCTGCGACAACGGAGAGAGCTCAACAGCGCGGAGAGAGCTCAGCAGCGCGAGCTTTGAGGTGAGCGTGGTCTTCGCCGGCTCGATTGAGACGTTCAACGCGTCGCAGGTGCAGTACGCCTTCGCCACGGCGCTCGCCGTGCCGCTGTCCGACGTGGACATGACAACGACGCCCGCCTCGGTGCGCGCAACACTGAGGGTTCAGGCGGCGCCGGACGCAATCGACGCGGTCCACGCGCGCGTCCTGGCTCTGACGGCCAATGTGAGCACGGCAACGCGTGCTCTCGGAGCACAGGTTGAGCAGATCGAGTCGGTCACGCCGCCGCCGCACGCGCCTCCACGGTCCAGCCCACCGCCGCCACCGCTTCCGCACGCGCCGCCCGCCGCGACCGTGACCGACCTTGTCGTGCAAGTGGTCGGAACGCCCGCGCAAATCAGCGTGCCTGTGTTTCGCGGGATTGCCGGAGTGGCCCTTCGGTTGAGCGTTGAGGCGGTCGAGGTGGTGAAGATTACTCCTTACGCGCCCGGAATCAGCACTATTCAAGCTCGCGTGCGCAGCGATAGGCCACGGATGCCCCTCCTTGTGGACCGACGGTTTGGCAGCGTTCAGAGCGCGAATGCAACGATGAGCCCGTTTTTCATGTACGCGGCGCACATGCTGCCACCGTCGGCTCCCCCGCAGCCGCCCTCGGTACCGGTGGCGGACGCGTAGAAGTTTTTTAATTTTTTTAAGTTAACGAGTGTGATTCTTTTCACGACGCTTGTTGGCAACGAGTGGCCTTCGTAGCGGCAGGGACGGCGGTGGCGGTGGCGGTGGAGGCGGCTGTGGAGGCGGCGGTGGAGGTCGCGGGGGCGGTGGCGGGGGCGGTGACGGCTGCGGTGGGGTTGGAAGTGGTGGCGGCTGCGGTGGAAAGGGGGGCTGCGGCAAGTATGGCTGGGGTGTGGGCCGCCACCCCGTCGGATACGGCGGAGAGGGCGAGGGCGGAAATGGGCGCGATGGCGGCGGCGATCGCACCATCAATACCGCGGTATTGGTTGTGCGATTGCTCAAGCGCACGGAGGCGGCGCTCGCGAATGTCGTCTTGGGCCCTCTCGGTTTTGGCGTCACGCGTCCCTTGGCGGCCAGCATGGCCGCCGGAGACGACGGGTGCCCATCGCGCGCAAGAAGAAAGCGCACGGCGACGGCCGTTCCACCTAGTATCAGAAGCAATACACAAAAAAAGAGACAGAAGCGACGACATCCGTTATTGGGAAGCGCCACACCATCGTCGTCGTCGTCTTCGTCGCCACTCGTGCCATTGGCCGTGAGGCAGGCATAGTTGCCACTCGCGCGTCGTGCGCCGATTTGAACAGTGGCCGGCTTCAGATGGAATCGTGCGAGGGCGCAGGGCGAGGGCGATACCAATGCCGTGCGTTCCTCATTCTTTGCACCGTGTCCAAAGGACCATCGAAACGCCGCTTGTGAAGCGGAGTGTGTTGGCATCTCGCAACACACAGTCTTGCGGCATGTGGCCTGCACACGCTTGCGATTTAGCGAGACTGCACTGTTCCCTCACAAATGGATTTCCACGCGCTGGGGCTCGATGCGACCATCGAAACAACGGCGCTGCACGATCCGCTCACGTGCAGCGAAGACTGCTGTCAGATGGTGACACGCACGGTTAGGACGCCCGCGGGCACCCGCGTGCCGCTTGTCTCCATTGCTTCCACGACACTGGAAGCACACAAAGCACAATCAATCCCAGCAGACGCGGTGGGGCCGTTTTACGCCGACCCTCTCGACTCTTCCTCGACGGACGACATCTACGGAGATGACGCCTCCTTTGCGGCCGCGATTGCGGCCGAAGAGGCCTGCATCGTTGCGAATGAGGAGTGCGAACAGGTCACGCGCCTCTGCGTGCTGGCCGTGCACTCCACGGGAATCAAGCAAGACGACTGTGTGCTACAGGCCGTCCTCAAAGGCTTTGGTGACGGGGCTATTCCAACAGTGTGCTACGACGCCCTTTGGCACATTCCACCCTCTTGCAAGATTTCGGTCAAATCCTTCAAGGCACACGGCATCCACTACCGCGATCTGAGAGCTGGGGGCGAGCCTCCAAATCGCGAGATTCTCACCCTGATGCAACTGCTGCTGCGGCTCGCAAACAGTGGCGCCAGGCTAGTCATCCACAATGCCAAAACTACAATCCGTCTGCTCAAGCAGACGGCTGCGCAGCATGGATTTGGAAGTCAGTGGACCTTTCCTTTTCAGTACACGTGCATGACGACACCCTCGCGGCGCATTCTCAACCTGCCGGCCAGGGCCAACCCCAAGGCCCTCGCGGTGCCCACGGAGCGCGACGTGTACCGCCACCTGTACAAGAAACCATACGACGAGGAGGAGCCGGACGCAACGTGCATCTCGGAGCTTGCGCGCACGTGCACGGTGACGCGAGACAATTTTGTAGCCGGGGTGGGACGCGGGTGGTGGGCGTAGAGTTTTAAACCAAAAAAAGAAGAGTACACACATACACACATGCCCATTTACACTCACTCTTCGTTGCTGTCGCTGTCGTGGTACTCGCCGTCGACCGGGTTGCCGGGATATCCGGCTTCGCCGCCCCTGCTTCCGTCGAGTGCATTGCCGGAATAGCCGGCTTCGCCGCCCCTGCTTCCGTCGAGTGCATTGCCGGAATAGCCGGCTTCGCCGCCCCTGATTCCGCCATCCTGGTTTCGAATTCGGATCCAGCGCTGATGGCGGAAATTGGTCGTCCACCAATTGTACTCCCGCTCCGTGAAGACCTCGCCGCGCATTGGCTCAGGGAGCGACGTGTACAATTCATCTTCGTGACCAGTGACCGCCCAAAGATTTCGACGGTTGTCGTCCCAGGAGGCCAATTTGATACCGGAGATTTGAAACGAATTTTCTAGCTGCCCAGCGGTGGATGCGCCGAGAATGTCACTCCCAAAAAGGCCCGCGTCGAGAAACTCTTGGCCCAACTGCCGTGGAATCTTCCACGAGAAGCGGACCCTCGTGCACGGCAACGTACTCCTTAACACGTCGACGGAAAAACTTGCACTCCTCAGCCAGTCGGCGCACATGCCATCCAGTCGATGCTGTGACAACAGCTCGTATCGCCTGATCTGCTTGGAAACTGTCAGAAATTGCTTGTTGAATGCCATTGAGACATACTCGTGAACGTGCCGAATGTCCAGCGAGCCCTTGAGGAAAAACTGCAACTCCATGCGGCTCATTGGGCCTAGATCGGACGTGTTCGTGCTGGCGATTGGCGACGTCGGCTCCGGCGCCGATGGCCTCAGCATCAGCTCCAAGGCTGCCTGAAAAGGCGTCTCCCCCGGAGGCTCCTCTTCGTCGTCGTCGATGAGCATCGGAAGTCTCACTCCCTTTTTCGCAATGGTCCTCTTCAGATGTTCCCACTCCAGTTTGGACAGCTCCACTGTGCCATCCCTATGCTTCTTGACGGCAGTGGACAGTTCAGTTTGCGATGACACAAGGCCCGTCTCCAGCACACGACGCAAGCGGTCGGACGATGCGGTCGGGGTTGTTTGTGTATTGGTATTGGCACGGATTGACATTGAAAAGTGCGTGTTGGCTCGTCTTGCTTTACAATCCAGTGGTTTTGGTTTATTCACACACGCCTCCTCATCGCACACGCACACACACACACACTACCGTCACACGCAGAATTAAAATCCTTGTGCTCTAGCACGACTTGAGCAGCAGGTCGAAGGTGTCCATGGGCTTGGCAAAGCTCAAGCAGCGGCCTATGACGCGCTCCGACGTCGGTGACGCAATCTTCACCGCGATCCGGCGAGGGTTGCCCTTGCTCCGCTTGGCTGCGCGGCCGGACTTGTTATCCTCGTTGTAGAAGCACCACTCGAGCATGTCGCCTGGGAAGACGGGCGTCTTGGAGTTGTTGAGCATGGTCACCATGCCGCCAATGGCCAGGGTGAAGAACTCGTCCGTCTGCGGGCCCACGCCGTCGTCAATAGGTCGGACCGTCTTGGATCGGCACACTCCGGCAAAGTAAAAGTTCTTGGCATCGTCATTGGTCAGGCACGCGCAGCAGCCGATGACGGGCGTCGCCGTCTCGGCGGCGACATAGTTGCGAAAGGTGGCGTTGCGCGCCTTGCGGCTGAGGCAGATCATGCCCGGTAGCACGGTGGCCCACTCGTGAAAGTGGGGCTTGAACTCGACCTCGGTACCATCGGCTTGTCCGTCCAGCTCCCCCGCCTTGACGGCCTCCGGAAGCTGGGCAAACTCGTACGAATCGACTGCGCACGCAAAGGCAATGTGAGTCTTGTGCGGTGGAGAGGCGTTTAATGCGCTTCGAGCATACCGAATGAGTTGATCACAACTTCTCCGATGCGCGACACTGGCTGGTAGCCCTCGAGCTCAGAGTGCCTCAGGCGCGAGTCTGCCGGTCCCTGCACCGACTGGAATTGAGAAAAGGCCATGGATGCATTCATGTTTGACATTGTCACAACGGGTAGGTCGGTCGATGACTCGAACGTGTACACGCGGCTGTGTAGTTGGGGGGTTAGCGGGACTGTGTCAGTCACGCTCTGTTACGTTGCGGACGAGCAAGGGTTTATCCAGCAGGCCCATCGGTCGCGCTTGAATGGTCATCTCTTAAAAAAACGAGCCACGCGCGTGCGCGTCCACACACACACACACATCTCCTAAACACACACATACACGCACGCACATGAACACTGACGATGCATGCGCAGACTCTTGCACAGAGAGACGATTCTCGTGGTATTGGTCTAGGGCGGTACGGCGACAGCAGCAGGGCCCTTTGTCTGCTTCTTGTTGATGGATGTGATGGTCGCGTCCTCCACCGTCTTGACGTACCGCGGCACGACGCTGCCCGTGGATAGACCCCCGGCGCTCTTGGACTCCTTGTTCATAAAGCAGCGCCACATGCGATCCGGGTCCCACCAGTCAATTTGCACATTGATGTTGAGCGCCATAGAATTGGGCGCCGTGCGCACGCCAATGGCCGAGCCCGTGCCGGGCATGGACCCTCGCGACGCCGACGTGTCGAGCACGTTGCCAATGCACCAGCCGCCGACAATGTACTCGCCGCCGTTGACGCCGAGCCGCAGGCCCGTGCGCGACTGGTTGGGTACGCGCACAAACTCGTCGCGCGTCATCTTGTCGTTGGCGAGTACCTGCTTGCCATCGCGGCCAAAGCGCAGGCCCGAGTAGTTGATCATCTGCGACGAGGTGGCCAGCTGCACACGAAAGTTGCACAGACGCGCACCCTCCGTGCCCTTCATGGCAGCCTTTGCATTGGCGTCGAAGCCGACAATGGATGTGGAGTCTACGAGGTTGTCGCTGAACTCCGTGTCGCGCGCCGCGAGGTACTGTTCCAGCAAGTCGATGCCTGGCTGCTGGGGACTGCCGTTATTCGGCGCCACCTTGTCGAGAAAGTTGGCAATGGCACCAGTCGGAGGGGTGCCCCACCAGCAGTCGGCGACGATGACGACGAAGACCTTGTCGAGGGGCATGGTCTCCAGTGACGGGTCTCCGGTCCAGGAAGATCCAATCGCGGGCCCTTGAATCCTCACATTGAAGAGCTGACCATCTCGGCTCTGGAGCTGCTCGTTGCTCATCGTGTCGCTCGGGTCGTCCGTGCCGAGCGAGAGCACGATGCCGTCGGGGCGCCAGTCGGTGAGGCCGCGCGACTCCATGAGCCGCTCGAGCAGTGCAAAGGCCAACTCGTCACCCGAGGTGCGCGAGACGTGAAAGGGGTCGACGCCCTTGCCCGTGGTGCTACCCGGAATGGTCTGGGGAGCAGCGCTCTGGGTGCCCATGAGCAGGCCGGTCTCCACACCCTTGCCGCGCAAAAAGGGTCCCTGGTCGCGCGCAAAGATGCCCTGCTCAATCTCTTTCACCTTGGCCGCGTCCGATCCCTCCATGCCCAGGCTCGTGCACAAGTCGGGCATGTTGAGCATGCTGGTGCCATCGAGCACGGAGCCAATGTCCGGTCCCACCAGGTCGACATTGTAGCCAGCGGTGGCAGCGGTGGCGCGATGATCAGTGCGCGCCGCCGCGGCCGCTTTGAAGGAACGCATCATGCCCGACGTCCAGACCTCGTTGCCTCCCGACGGGTTGAACTGGCCCGGGATCGCCTCATCGAACGCCGTGCCGAGGTTGATGCCCTTGTTGCACAGCACATTGGTAAAGTAGCGCTGCAGGTACTCGAATGAGCACAGCTTTTGGAAGCGCTCCGTGCCCGGAATGCCGGGCGAGTAACCGCTGTTGATGGCCAGCTGGAAGCCATAGTCGTAGTTAAGGCCCGCGCCCGCGTCCTCGTTGAAGCCGGTGAGCGGGTCGCCGGCGGGATTGTGCAGGCTGGCGGAATTTCCGACGCCCGCCTTTTCAGAGGAGCGGCGGCCGAGGATAAAGGCCAGCTTGGTGGCGCGCAGGTCGTCGGTCTCGGTGATCACATTTTGGAGCGTTGTAAGTTTAGCTTCGCCATCGGCACGGGGCGGGCGGCCGAGGCCCATCATGTTGCGCTCGCCACCGAGCGGGCAGAGCCTGCCAAGCAAGGCATGGGATCAGCGAGTCTTCACAAGCACACACTGGGGCGGACGAATGCACCTCGCATACGGTATCCCAATGTTTGACCCGCGGTTGTTGCGGGCAAAGAATGGTGCGCCCGGGTTGACGCCGGCGATGGGATTGCCGACATTGGTCTGGGCGGGGGCAATAGCGCCGCCCAGCGCTGGAGGTGGCGCATTAGACGTCTTGCTGCCCCCAATGAAGGGGTCGTTTCCGGCGGGGATGGACATGCTCATATCACCTCAACCCTCTTGACGTTACAACGATGAAGACACACGTGTGCTAGCAAAGAGTTAGCGGCGAACCACTTATCAGCCTACAGTGAGTGCGCTTCGCCCTGCGCCAGGCGCGCCGTCGCCAGATCAGGAACTCTCGACTCGTACGGCACATGCACGAGCTCTCCCAATGGCACGAGCGTTTCCGTTTCGATTGCGAGCACTGCGCGCTCATACTTGCAATACTCACAGACGACGATGCGGTTGGCGTAGTCACACCCAAGTTTATCGAGCGGCAGGTGCCCATTTTGAAGAAGCTCTGCGAGTAGCCGCGCCATGCGCACCCCCGCCAACTCGGTATACTTTGGCTGGTTGAGGGCCACCGCCGGCGCAAGCAGGCGCAACCGACCATTGGCAAAAACCCCGAGGTGCCCGGGCGCCTGCAGCAAGGGCGCCTGATCGACCATTGCCACCTCGGGAGTATCGCTTACAATGCAGGTGCTGCACCAGCACGACGCATTGTCGCCTTGCTCCTCGAGCCAGCGCAAATCGTCGCCCTCGGAAACGGCATGCTTCATTAGCCACTCACCCACGCGACACAGCGCATTGTACTTGCATCTGGCCCACGCGACGTCGTTGACAATGGCGGCGTTTTCGGGCGTTTCGTGACTCATGCGCTCGAATGCATCCTCAATGTCTTGAACCGATGCCGAAATCCACCAATCGTCTTGGTGATTCGCCGACGCCTTCATGGCGTCATTGAACGCCCTCCGGGTCCGCAACGCGCGCATCGCTCCGCCATGACCACGCCGTATCAGCCCACGCAGCCACGTTTTCAAAATGTCGGCCTGGTCAGTCGACGTATTTGTGCGCCGCTTGAGCTGACGCTCGGTGAGCCTTCGCTTGTCCAAAAATTCGCGTAGCGCGCACGCCAAGGCGTCGCACTCGTCGCGCGCAACATTGAGCACGACGCGCTCCTCACGCACACACGCCTCTGCAAACCGATGGCACGATTCGACAACCTGACGGTGTTCTTCGAGGACGCCGTCGTGCGAGTCCATGCTCAGTTCGGACACCTCCCACATTTTAGTGGCCACCGTCTGCACGAATGCGACCAATTTGGCCATGGCGATTGGTAAAATCGGAGCCAGGCGTTCGGACGCAACCGCGAGCGTCGTCTCGTGCAATTGGCGACAAAAGCTCACCAGTGCGCGTGAAACGCCCTCGGCCATGGACACGCGGGTATTTGGAAGCGGCCTCACCGGAAAGTGCACGGTTACAAGTGGCTGCTGCTTGGTCAGCAGCTGCGCTCCGTAGCGCTCGAGACGGGCACAGATGCGCTGGTACTTTTTCAAAATTTGGAGCTGCTCCTTTGCAAAGCAGACTTGAGAAAGCAATCCGTGCTCAGTCCAGGTTTGTGCGCGTACTTGTGTGTGCGCAGCCTCAAGGACTGTTTGAATCCACGCTGTGGATTGTGCATCCTCGGCGTCTGTGCTTTGCAAAGACATGGAATCCTCTGCCATTTCCAAAGTGACGGACTCTTCCGACCAAAACAGCGATGCGGGTGGGGACAGGGGCACACGTCGAGTGAGCCCCATGGGGTACGAAACGCGACAATGGGCACGCGCGATGGCTCTTTAGCGCGTTTGGTGCGCAGAGATGTGACCGTGCTCCAAGTATTAATATCCAGGCGCACACTCCGCAAGAATTACACACACACACACACACACGCACACGCGCGTGCTCGCATTACGCGTTGATCACGCTGGAGGCCTCGACTGCGTCAAAGTCGAATGCAAAGGGGGCGTATAGCGACCGCTGGGGGTCGGTCAAAAAGACGCAATCGGCAAGCAAAAGAGCCTTGAGCGTCTTCTCGGTGCGGGCCAGCTCCTCGGCGTAGCCAAAGGCCCCTCCGGCCCACCGCTCCTCGGGACCGACGATGGCCCTGACGCCCTGGGCTAGGCTCGTCGCCTGCAGCAATGCCGCGTCAGCCTCGGCTTCGGGATTACGGTCGGGAATCCGCGGCGGTCCAGGGGCACGTTGCGCGTCGGTGCTCTCCAGCCACTGACGCGGCGTGGGCGGGAGCGCGTCGAGGTGGTAGCACATGCCACTGCCCGCGGGCGGGCCACCCGTGGGCCGCACGCGAATCATGGTGGCCACGTGCCGACGGTATTGGCCCTTCCAGCCGTGCAGCTCGCGCGCATCGATCTCGTCGACGTTGCCATCGTTGCACGCCTCGGGGTCGTCGATGCCAATGCCCCGCAGCCGCTCGCGATACTCGTTGGTGCTCATTCCATTGTCCGTATAAGGCACGAGGCGCAGCTCGGCGTTGAGGCGCGCGAGCTGCTCGCGCGCTTCCGTGGCCTGTACCTCGGGGTCTTCATTCAACAACCACCACTCGGGGTGGAGCAAGTAGGCGCGCACGTGCGCGACGGCGCGTTGCTGCTCCTTTTGCTTGCCCTCCTCGTCGCGCACCGCCTTCTCCATGTTGGCATGGTAGGATTGCACAATCTCCAGTTGCGCCTCCAGCTGGGCAATCACCCCATTCCATTGCGCCGCGGCCTCCTTGCCCCGCTGCTCGGCAATCTCGAGCATCCACGCCTTGGACTCCTCGGGTGTCCTTGTTTTTGCGCGCAGCTTCTCGGCCAACCAGTCCAGCGCTTGGTCGGCATCCTCCAGTGGATCCTCCTTGAGGTCCTTGGTGTCCCCGAGCACGGCCGGTGACAGCTCTAGCGTCTTCGGAATTACAAAGACGGGCGACCGGCCAATAAAAGGCTCGGGCGGCGAGGATGGGAGCAAAGGCGGCTGCGCCTCGATTGGTAGTGGAAACCACATTGGATTCTCCGCCTCCACCGCGCGGACCTCGTTGACAATGTCTGCAAACACGTCGCCCTCCTCCGCAAGCTCCTGAAGCGCCCTTTCCAGGTCATCTTCTTGGTAGCCATCAAGAGCATCACTGGCGCCGCGCTGCACCTCGTCGACAATGGGCATCTGTGCCTCGGCAACCTCGAGCGACTCAAGGACGTTGTTTGCATGCGCCTCCGACTCGCCGCGTTCTCTTGCGCGATCCAACTGTGTTTGGGTTTGAAACTCGGCACCCTGCTCCGTATCGACGACTGGTACCAAGGGCACACCAAAGAGATCCTCGACCAGGCCAGCGTCCGGATTAGCCATTTCTGTGTCATTATCAACGGGGGCGGGAGCGCCTTCGGCTTGGACGCGCGCGATACGTGCGTCTTGCTGTGCCCTTGAGCGCATCACATTGAGCTTGTCGTAGAGCTTCACGACGGCATCGTCGCCTTTTACTGTACAGCGTTTCATGACCTCGCCCATTCGCTTCAGCGTCTTGGAACGCGCGCGCATCCCCACGAGGTTTATTTGGACCTGATTCACAATGGCGCTGAGCTCGTTTCGGGTCTGCTCGTTTTCGGGCACAGTACCGAGCTTGGTTAGGTCGGCCTTGAGTCTGGTTTCGGTGACGGTGAGCGCACTGGTTGCTGATTGCATCTTTATCGATGCGATCGACATGGCCTTTAGTCGCCTCTTCATTGCCATCATCTTGTACGCACGCTTCCTGTCTGCATTCAGCTGGTTGATGCGATCTACCTGGGCTTCTTGCCGCTCTTCGGCGAGCGCTTCGACCACCCGGAAGGCACGGACGAGCGTATCGGACACGGTCTCCTCGGGTTCGGCCTCGTCCTCCCGTCCTGGAAGGACAACCTTCACCTCCCGGTATGTTTCCTGAAGATTTGTCAAGCGCACCCGCATCGCGCGGATTTCGGAACCCCACGCCTCGCGGTCCGCGTCGTTCAATCCCCCAGCGAGAAGGTCACCCAAGTGAGTGCTCAATGCGTGCCGCGGCGCACTTGCGGTGGCAAAAAAGATGCGCGAAAAGGCGTCGGCCGTGGTCTGCACAAGACGGATGTCTTTAACTTCGGCGTCCCATGCCCTACCGAGCACATCGTCCTTGCCAAACAGGAGGACTTGGTTGTTGTACAGGAATGATTTTTGTTGATCGAGGAGCTGCTTGACAATTATGAGCTCGCGTGCATACTGGAATAGCTCGAATTTGCCGTCGGTGACGCTGGACAAGCCAAAGAGCATACTCGTGGACGAAACGTCGCGTCCCCCGCGCTCACCCAGCGGCTTTTGAAGGAATTCGAGAGAGACGTAGTGCACCGCCGTTTTCACGTCTGCAAACGTGAGCCCGCCCACTTCCCCTGCCTCGTCCGATCCAACATACCTGGGATTGACCCACTCGCTCATGGCCTTTTGGATGACCTCAAGACGCCCTTCGTAGATGTATTCGGCCCACGCGTCCAGGAAGAGGTAGAGTGCCGGGTGCATTACGTAGCTGAGCGGGTGTCTATCGGGGTCTTTTTCTCTCAGAACGAGCATCATGGAATCGACGAGCGTATTTCCGTCTGCCTGTAGCCGCAACAGCTGTGGATCGATGACCTCGTAGCGGTCGTCAAAACCGGGATCGTTTTGGTGAAGCGCCACGGCCCTTGTACGAATCTGGTCCCACACCGTTTCGTTTTGGCCCAGCTTTGTGAGCAGCGCGAAGACGGTCACACTGGCCCTGTGGGTCATCGCGTTCACGCGCGCATCCGTTGGCCACTCCGAGACGGGCATGGCGCACAAGTCCTTTAGAAACGGCAACGGCCTATCGCCACTCATTTGGAGAATGCGCTCGTTTTCCAGACGCGTGTTGGCGTCGCCCGTCAGCACACGATGTATCTGCTCAAGCCACCGAGTGTACTCGCGCACCTTGCGCAATTGGTCGAGCGTGTTGACGAGGAGTATCACCAGCGGCAGTCGCGTGTGCAACTCCTTGAGTTGGTTTGTGTGAAAGGTGCACTTGTTGGGATCGTCGGGATTATTGTCGCACAGAGTCTGAACTGTGAGCTCTGCCTGCTTGGCTCTCTCAAACTCTGGCAACTCCGAAATGTCTTGGTTGGGTTGGAGATAGCTAAAGAGTCGCATGCCCTGCTTCTCGAGTTCCTCCTTGGGAATCTGTGGAATCTCACCGTCGGCGCGGTACAGTTCTCCGGCGTCGGATGGGGTCTGATGCCCTAGCTTGGCCAAGCCCCAGCATAGCCGAAGCGAGTCGGTACGTAGCGCATTGACACGGCTCTCAATCTCCCCATTCAGAACCGAGGCCTCGTGCAATTTGTTGCGCAACTGCTCGTAGTCCCTGTACATGCATTCCCAGTCGCGCACTTTGCTCTTGAAGCGCTCCAATTCGGAAGCGGTGCCCCCCGCACGGGTGGTGGTTTGGCGCCCACCAAAGCGCAAGCGGTCTGCAAACCACGATTCGCGCGTGCGCTTTTGGGGTCGCGTTGCGAGCTTCACGCTCTCGTCGTCTTCCATACCGGGCCACGTCCCATCGTGCGTCTCCCAATGACCAGTAGGGTCGTTTCGGGCAGGGTAGACGTAGTCCGTGTTCAGAGCGAGGTAGCGCACCCCACCGCTGCGCTCCACTTTTAAGAAGCGGTCCTTGTGCTCCCAGTACACCGGGTAGTCCTTGAAAAAGTCGGTCCACTCCTTGTCGCACGCTACAACGGCCTGTTTGAAGTCGTCATAATCGAGCGCGACCACGTACAGCGGTGCGACGAGCGTCTGTGACCATCCGCCCTCTCGGCGCGTCTCTTCGTAGCCCTGTATCCGGGTGGATGGGAGTGCCTCGGGCGCGTCGGTGGAAGGTGTGAGCGCCTGGTTGCGAAGCTCGTCGGTCGCATACGCGTAGAATGCTGCCTGGTCCTCTGGGAGCGCCTTGCCCACCTCGGGCGATTCGCGGTTGCGCTCGGCCTCCTGTAGCCGATGCACCCTGTCCCAGACGGCGCGACGTGCCGGAAGAGAGAGTCGCGTCGGGTAGAGTGGTAGGCACGGCACGCGCAGGTCGTGCCGGTGCGGCAAGGACTGCACAATTGTCTTGGCAACGGCAGCCGCCGATCCATCGGGCAGACGAGGAGGATAGGACGCATCAAACATGACACTCTGCACATTATTTT
>Ga0115007_10001543_pt1 | contig 14706 bp, 10 predicted proteins | sample ArcOceMetagenome_2_FD_87166 | JGI IMG/M metagenome (GOLD analysis project Ga0115007, IMG submission 87166) | Marine eukaryotic phytoplankton communities from Arctic Ocean - Arctic Ocean ARC135M Metagenome | ecosystem: Environmental > Aquatic > Marine > Oceanic | place: Arctic Ocean | collected... | reverse complement strand
GGTTGGTCCTCTAAACCTACAAACAAAAAACTACCAGATAATAATGAAGAGACAAGGAATAAGTCAACCATCTCGAAACCCAATCTGTACGTACTCCCGACCGGTGTCCGTCACTTTCAAGCTCCGCAAGCGTTCACGACAACGACCGTGATGGGCCAGGAACAGACGGCCACTGTCGGCCCCACGTTCGACGAGGGATACGGTCCACAAGAATGGCCCGAAGGCGCCAAACGGGTGGTGGATGGCATGGTCACAATTTGGATGAAGATTGCGGCCGAATGTTCCGGCTGGTGCTTTGTGTCAGAGGATGATGCCATCTGGCCGAACGGAATTCCGTCAGAATTACCGTCTGATGGGTTTGTCTCTTTTTTCAAGGAGGCGGTGTGCGCACAGGCAACGGGCACATATTCTGAGAACTATGACAGTGTTGTTAAAGCAGTGATTCCAGGTAAATGTATGCCGTACGGAGCAGTAGCCTATGCAATCACGGGTAATTTTGCAAAAATGTTATTATCAAAATTGCCAATGTCCAAACCTGTCGATCATTTCTTATGGGAACAGGCCGTGGTGCAAAAGAAGGCCTATGTTAGTCGTCAGTATGTTGTTCGACACAAAAAGGGCAAGTCGTTGCGACAAAACACAGTTCAACACCCTCCACCGAATGCCGATAACCACCCTCCACCGAATTCCGGCTATATTCTATACAAGGATGTGGATCAATTGGGGTCAGACATTGGCGAGTCGGTGGCCGATGCTCGTGGGGTTTGTTCAAGAACTCCGTCCTGTGTTGGGTACAACCATATGGGGTGGATGAAATCATCTGTCGGCAACGTGCACAAACTTAAAGGAATGAGCCTGTACGTCAAACGTAAACACTCACTTCAAATGTATCCATCCGAAGCATTTAAACAACCAACAATCGATTGTAATCTAGAATTCAACGGTCCTGTTGACGTTGTTTATACTTGGGTGAACTGGACTCACCCGGCTTATATTGCACAAATGCGAGCAAATGGTATATTTGATGGCGAAACAAAAGAACCCAATATGAATTATGACCGTACGGCAACCAGTGATTCATACAATGAACTTCGCTATTCAATGGCCAGTCTGCTCCAAAACGACAAAAAAGAACAGATACGCAATATTTATGTCGTTATAAATCCTATTCACGGCCCCCCTTCGTGGCTAAACATATCACATCCGAGAATTAAGATGATTCATCACAGCAAATTATTGCCTACAATTCCCACGAATAACGCATGGGCCATTCAAACTTGCTTGCACCGAATCCCTGGCTTGAGTCCATGGTTTTTGGCACTGAATGACGATGTAATTTTGAATCGTCCTTTGAAATTATCTAGTAAGGAAATACCGTGTCCGCGTGGAGAAGTGACGTTCTCACATTGTCCGACACTTCGAAACACTTGTCTCATGGGTCAGCTTGAAACTCACTTTCAGAAAGAGGTTGACCAAGTGTACAACTACCGTAAGAAAAGCACTGTGGAGTACAGACCCGAAGTTGTTTTGTGGTTGGAGCATCACAATTGGTTGGTGGCGAATGGCCATGCTGTTGTTGCTGAGACCGATTGGTTTGGAACAATGAATACGAATGGTTGGCGGCATGACCCTAAATGGATTGGAGAAACGTGGCAGCGAGTCATGGAGACAGAGGGCCGCAAAACATGGCTCAATTTTCAAGGCCAAGGTATTTCGTGGGAATATCCTGAAAACCCTACAATTCGTCTTCTTTTCAAGTCATGGAGTCGAAATCAACATTATCCATTACGTTCTGCCTTATTTAAAAAACACCAGTCTGTTAATGGTGTCAAATCGAGCAAGTCCAGCCCCAAAATAGCCGTCGCCATCCCCACCTACAACCGCGCTGGATATGTCCAACTGTGTGCCGCCGCCCTGAACAAGACAATCCCATCAAATGACGTCTGGATCTTCGACGACCATTCTACCGAGTATACGGTGGGCGATTTGCAACAATGGTTTGGGGGCCCTTCCGTCCAACGAAATGCGAAACGCTTCAAGGCCGACAAACAGGCCCGACATATTTTGGAGTGGTTTGTCGGCACCGACTACGACTGGTTGGTCACGCTCGATTCGGATTTAATTGTGCGACCGGATTGGCTCGAATTGTTGCGTGGGATGCTGCCCCGCACACAGGGTGTCATGTCTTTGTACCATTCAGGCAACCCCAATCATCCAACTCTGCATTGCGACCCAAATTTGTGCGAGATGAAATCATTGGGGAACGCCGGTGTGGCCTGGTCCAAGGTGCTGGCGAAAAAGATGTTGTTGAGCATGACTCAATTGGACGGGTTTGACTGGGGGTGGACGGAATGGCTCCGAAAGCAGAAGATACCACGGTACGCCGCCAAGGATTCGCTGGTGCTGCATGTCGGGATGCACGGAACGTGGGGCGTGGATTCGAAGCGGGAAAAGTCGGTGGGGTTTCCAATGGACAAGTTGTCGCCGGATGTGCGTGGGAGAGCAGAAACGTTTTTGAAAGATTAATAATTCGACCGTCAAGCAATAGAGGCGGCTGTGGGCAATAGAGGGCAATAGAGGCGGTCTTGAATTACCAACCAATGGCGAAGGGGGATGTGTTGACGATGTATGCGGATGTTTCGAAGGCGCGCCGCCTGTTAGGTAAATATAATGTAATTTTATTCATACATCTGATAATAACGATTCTATTTCTTCAGTGAAAGACACTTTTTCTTCTAACACACTATCTTTTACAGTGACCGGAGTGGGGTTGTTAAAATTATACGTTAACGACCCCGAAATGACAATGGTAGCACCTGCGATAAAGTTGTAGGTGATTTTATTGTCTAGAAGAACCACTGAGCATAATGAAACCAACACCATCGTTATAGCCCCTAAAATATTGCGTACGACATTCCCTAGATATTTAATGACAAAAGATATAACAATACCGGCAAGCGCATAATAAACGACAATAATATTGACTGACCAATGCCAGTTGTCTGGAATATTACTACGCAATGCAAATATAAATACATTAAATAAAGTGCCGAATGCATATAACTTGACATTTTGTGTATATATGGTCTCTTCCGGTTCAAGTTTGTATACATATTCGCAGTATGTCCCAGCGATAGATGAAACAAGAGAAGAAAAAATGCCATACACGAAAGCTGAGAACATGTTGGTATCTTGGCCGATGGGTTGGGCGGAAATGACGCATAACCCAACAAGTATTAAGGCCCCCGCGAACCATTGTGGTCTGCTAAATGATTGCTTTAAAAAGTATTTTGCCAACAACATTGACCATAATATTTTTAGATTGGCCACCGTAATAATGAAATGCGACGGAAATATGTTAAAAGCATAACTGTTGCAGATATTTAGAATACTGTAGAGCGCTCCTGGTATAGCAAAATGAAATATGTTCTTCGTGGAGAATGTTGTTTTTGTTTTCTTCCACAATACAATAGATATCAAACATTTGAGACTTTCGACGAGTATCATGACAAGCGGCGGGTTCCATTTCGATAATCGCCAACTGTATTCGATAAAAATTGCGCCACCGGTATTTACAAAAAGTGTTAATAAAACAAGGAACATTATTCTTATTCTTATTTAAAATTTAGTTATACTACGTTCCAGTTTTCTGTATCCGGTCGGATAAATCATTCTTTGATAATGAACGCAGATGGAGTTCTCATCCAAGGCTCTGTTTGAATGATAACAGACTTGTCTTTTAAAAACGCATCGACTCCCTCTGATTCAGACCATTTACCAATAGCATATTCGTCAAGAATAATAATTCCACCTTTTACCACTCTGTCCCACAATGCATTTAAAGCGTCAAAAGTTGGTTTTGCAACGTCTAAATCCATATGAAGTAATGATATGCGAGTTCCTGGATTTTGTTCAACGAATGATTGCGCCGTTTCACTTATATCGCCATTTATCAGTGTACAGTGACCTGGGTAAATGTCTTCAGCCCTTTTTTGAAGTGTGGCTTTAGTAATCCCGCTAAAATTCGATTCAGTGAAGAGTTTATCCATATGTTCTGCATCATTTCCATCTAGGGCGAACCCGACGTCTTTTCTTGTTTCACCAAAAAAATCAAATCCGATAACCTTTTTCTCCGACCCACAGCAATGTATTTTCAGAAATTTCAAAAACATCATCATGCTTGTACCCTTGAAGACTCCGCATTCCACTATATCACCTGGAATATTTAATGTACGTGTGAAAAGTGCATATCTAGTCACTAATTTTCGAATTCTTTCTGTATCTTTACAGTTTAGCAAAAGGTTGTAAGCATTCCATATGTGCGCATCATCTTGTTTGGAGGACATCTTGTTTGGAGGACATCTTGTTTGGCGTAGACTAAATAAACGATAAACCATTTTTTTTTGGATTCCATATTTGAACGTATAAATAGTTGTTTATGTTATAAAATGAAAATATTTGTGGACGTAGATAAAACCATATTTTTCACGAATGGCATGAACTACAGCGATTCGGCGCCTATTGAAAAAAATATTCAGAAGGTGAACGATTTGTTCTCCAGCGGTCATTGTATAGTGATGTGGACAGCGAGGGGTACTTTATCAAACGTGAGTCATTTTCAAACTACATATGACCAATTAAAACGTTTCGGTGTTAAATTTCACGAATTGCGTATGGGAAAACCAGCTTTTGATTTGTTGATTGATGACAAAAGCATAAATTCTGTTTGGGATTGGACTCCGAGAACAGTCTCCATGTTCACAAAAAAAAGAGATTTCTCAAAATACATAATCATTATCCAAGCCAGAGCGGGTTCTTCAAGACTTCCAAACAAGGTAAATATGCCCTTTTTCAATGGTAAAACAATACTGAATATTATACACGACAGATTAGTCAGCAATAAATTTTTCATACCCGTGGTTGTAGCGACAACCACGAATAGTGGAGACGATACCATCGCATCTTCGTACAATTCGTTCAGGGGCGCCGAAGCAAATGTATTGTCTCGATACACTCATTGTGCACGCGCGTTTCACAAAACCCAAATTATTCGTATCTGTTCGGATAATCCGTTTCTCAGTTTAAAGTATGTCGAAAATTTAATTTGTCTACATTATGACAGCGGTGCAGACTATTCGACGTACACTATTTCTGGAATTCCATATGTCAAAACACACTGTGGTCTCTTTTGTGAAGTTGTATCTTTATCTGCGCTTGAACGTATACGAACAGATAACACTCAGTTTTTGGAAAATGTTACCGAATACATCTATTCGAATAAGGAAATGTTTAGCGTAAATATGCCTGAACATGATGTGTTAACCTCGAGTCTATCTAACATACGTTTGACCTTAGACACACAAAATGATTTCGATTTGTTACGTAATATATATAGACATGTCGTCGAGGAACTAGATACTGACATTGACGTGTATAAATTGTTGAATTATATAAACGAACATCCCGATATACAACATATTATGTACGAAGAAAAAAATAAACATGAGAAATAATTATATTTTATACCAAATATGACTATCATTTAATGTTGTGTCTTTAGGAATCGTCTGAGCGGCCTTTTTACCGATAATTTCATTACGCTGTTTCCACAAAAATCCTGTTCCAGGACATTTGAGGGTCAGCATTTCAGGCGTGATAACTGTACCCGCTTCAATGTCCACGAGCGTTGTTAAACTTTTCATCAATTTGTGCTTGGCGGGAAGGATATGTTCTCCTACGCTTTTTTCCGACGACCCCAACATTATTGGAACTGTATCCATGTATTTCTGCAAAGTCATCAATCCTTTAAATTCCAATGAGCCAGCTTGGTCAGACCCTTTCATGGCACGGCTCAAAGTCACATGTTTTTCAATGATGGAAGCGCCTAAACACGTGGCAATGGTCGCGGCAAGAACGCCACACGTGTGGTCTGAAAACCCTATAACGTTTTCATATTTGTCATTCAGTGTTTTTATCACGCTCAAATTGCAATACTCTGCATTGCATGGGTATGCGGATGTACACTGCATTATAACAACTTTCGTAGGCGGTAGATTCAGCGTTTCTAAGGCTAAATCTATATCTTCGATATCGGCCATCCCAGTAGAAATGATGACTGTTTTGTTCAACGTGCCAAGTTTTTGAAGCAACGGGATGTTTGTGATATCGCGAGACGCAACTTTGTAGAAAGGACAGTCGATTTCTTCCATGATTTCCACTGACGGAACATCACAAGGCGTACAAAAGTATACGAGGCCCTTCTGTGAAGCATACTTTTTCAATTCCAAATGTTGTTCCTTGTTAAATTCTAAAAATTCTCTATGTTCACCGTACGTTGCGCCGAATGAATTTTCAGATTCGTATGGCTTGTTGTAAGCTTCCTGTGTGAATTCGGTTGCGATATCGCGCTTTTGGAACTTGACAAGGCGTAATCCGCTGTCACAACACATGTCAATCAACTTCTTCGCGTTTTCCATCGACCCGTTGTGGTTTTGACCAATTTCGCCAATCAGAACACATTCTGGGGAATTCTTAGTTAGAGTAACAGGTCCGAGATGAGTTACCGACATTTATGCATATTATTTTTTTCTATATATATGTATATTTTAAGTTTATTTATGGATTGTATCACATTATTAAATTTATCTGATCTAACTCGTTCAAACGAAGAAGCATATTCAGTCCTTTAAACTGACCCGTTTTTTCCGTTTTTTTAAACATGTCGCCCAGAGAATACGGTATGTCACCATGTTCGTAATGACTTAAACCATAAAATCCGATGACATTCACGGTGTTACATACTGTCTTGGCCCACGTCAGTACAAAATATCCGCTTGTGTATCCTGGGTCAACAACACCCAACAACTGTGCAGTTTTTGTAATCAAACGAGGCGTTGACGGCAACGCGACCTTTACGCTAGGCGTGTAAGCATTTAAATTTTGGGCAGATGTTATGATGATATTCTGATTTGCTTCGAAGTTTTTGTTTTTGAAATGTTCTCTGTCAAATGTCTCAATAACTCGTGTGGAGCCCGGCATTTTCACCCACGGACGTTTCGAATTGACCGCAAACACTACGTCAGCTTCTGAGAAATATTTGGAGTAGTTGTATATATTTGTCAATGGCGAACTGCCTAAAACCACACACGTGTGATATCGTTCATCGAACTTCATAGGGTTCGAAACGGACGAAGGTTTCCAATGCGTTTGCCAATCTATTTGCAAATCTTGCTTTTCGCGTTCGTTTTTACGAACGCGCTCGTACGTTTCACACATGTGTGAAATATTATGTTTTCGAATACAAACGAACCCGGTATCATAGGTAGATGTCTTTTTTTGGAAATGTGGAACACCCTTTAATGGAAATTTGAATATTCGGGCGCCTTTTATTTTTTGCCAAACAGCCGAACAAAAATTGTCATTAACTTTACAGTTAATCCATGTCTGACCGTTATTCTTAAATATTTTTTCTTCAAAACCTAAATTTGACCACATTTCACGATACTCATTAAAATGCATCCCTTCCATGTGATTCATTTTTTTTCGTCTGGATTTTGAACCTTGTTTACACCACTCTGTGTTGTAAACATACTCGGTGCCAGCATTTGAAATAATATTCGAATACATATGCACTGTTTGTCTAGGCATCTCCTCAAAACTAGCGGCATTCCAAAACAAGGTGCCAGGAGGTGCTTTCCAATCAACTAGCTTATTCGTGGGAAAAAGACCAATTTTTCCTTTATCAATGGTTAGCGGTGTCTTTAATAGGCGCGTTTTCTCATAGGGGATTACATCTTCTGGGAAAACGCCCAACAACCATTGATGTGCCACATAAAGTTGGGGAGCCAAATCAAACAAGTAAAATCGCCAGTGTGGAAACATTTTTTTAAACAATTCCACTTGATTACCAATACCACTTCCAATCTCCACATATGTCGTCACGCTGTTCAAATCAATTCCACTTTCAAGAAGCGTCAAATAACGCTCGTAGGCGTTTATAAAGTGAAGATTGTAAGACTTGTTGTCCAGAATAATAGAAGGTGGCAATCCAACGTCCGAAGCGGCCATTGTCAACAATGGCGTGGTCTTAAGACGCGTACCGCGTTCATTGGCCTTGTGTATACATTTGTGTGTTAAATCGGGCCAAAGATACATAGATGCTCCGAACGCTCTGAGAACACCACCAGTTGAACGACGTAGGTCACCAATGTCATTGTTTCTTATGTAGTCTGCTGTTTTCGGGAAATATATTTGCCAGTACGAAGTTGGCAAAAACTTTTTGTCGCCGTTTGTTGAATCCAATATGATTTGCTCGAACAGCGGCACATTATTTTGGACTAAATTTGTCCGAGACACGTCACCACAGTTTATGATACATTTCATACTTTGTAACAACTTATCAAATTCCCCAAAATCGGATGTTTCTTTGAAAAGTCTATACCCTCTTTTGTACATCCAATTATGCGAAATATCGCGATAATTATCGCCTTTAATACTTTCAAACAATACATTTTGAGGGCCATTGTTTAGTTGAATTTTAAAAATAGGGCCGCGGAATCTCATTTTTTTCAACATATCTTCAATAGGAACGTATTTGTTCCCATCATTGACGTATGTCGGTACGACCAAAATATCTGCGATATTCATATCTATATTGTCTTTTGGTATCTCTAATTGGAAATGAATATGTGCGCGTTTCAGTGTTTTTAATCGTGTATTGACAGAGACAATAATATCGCCTTTGTCAAACGAATCGTTCTCTCCAAGCAATATACTGACGCGTTTCAGTTTGGGTATAATCGCTTTTATTTTGGATGTAGGATGTGTAATAATATTCATCGACACGCCTTCGTCACCACCACCAAGTTTTTGCGCTTCCGAAATTGAAGGACCGAACTCTGTATTTGTGCCCCAGTTAGAATCATAAAGACATGGCCATGATTTTACTTGAACAATACTATCGGCGGGTGTTGATGGTTGTAAATGTTGTTTCCAAGTTGCACCGAATTTTTGTATACGTTCACGGATATGATTTGTATAGTATACGTCGTCACCGGCAAATTTATCTTGCGGATCTTTTACATATCTATCACTATACTTATAATGTGCATATCCTTTACCACCGATTCCGTAACTTTCGAAATTTCTATATCCCCGTTTTAAAAGCCATGCAAAAGCCATATCGCCTGAAGTAAAAACACGATTCTTACCAGACCACATTTCTATATCATTATTTATTGGCCCATCAGGCAATTGTACTAGAAATATAGTACCGCTGAATTTTAGTTTGCTTAACCAAAGACTTGCATGAACAAACTTCGTACCCTTGTAATGTAAATATGTTGGCATAACCAGAACCTTCGTTCTGCACAATAAGTTAGGCTTAAGGTTTTCAAAATACCAATCCAGATGAAAATGTATATCTGTATATCCAACGAGTGCAATTGCATGGTTCACGGTTACAATAATGTTTTCTTTTGTTTTTTCTACTGGTTTTGCCGAATCGCCTTTTCCAATGATAATAACTTTTTGAATGGCATATTTATGTATTTTCGACTCTGTATTTGATTTCCGATTCTTCAAAATAATTGTACCACTAACGCGTTCAGTCTCCCATTCTGCATGGGTTGTTCGACCATGGTCCCATTGACCCTTGCCGATAAGACGATTGTACTCTCTGTCTGACGACGATTTCACCATTTTACCACCTTGGGCAACATTACCCTCTGCATCTGTTTGATGAATCACTGAAATTGTCTTTGTAGCATCGATGAGTGCTACTTTGGAATTGTGATAAATATGGTCCACCAACCAATTGTCATAACCGGGACGACCAACGACGAACGGTGGAATTGTCTTCCAGTCAATCGCATTCTTTGTCACCGTGAAATAATCTTGCGCATCTGAACGAAACAATGCACCCCTTCTAAAATGCGAGTCGAAATTAAAGTTCGTGTGTTTTGCGTCGTGGTTTTCAGACCATGGGACATTGGTACGCTTCCCCACCATCAAAAAATCGCCGATCGGTTGGACAGCTTCCAGAGTTTCCACAAAATCCGACGTGCCCATAATATCACCATTGACGTATGTATATGTCTGAGCATCAGGACATGTATGAAACATCTTTGTATACATGTCTCCTAAAATGGGTACACCATGTTCATTTGTTTTAGCATTCGCAATAACTTTGAATGTCACATCGTTCATTTTTGACCAAGTGTGTAGTGTATTGTCTTCGATTGTTTGTCTAAGCGAGTCACATTTCGGACACTTGAATGTGGTAAAGACAACATGGGGTTGACAGATTACTTCATGGCTTGTGGTCACAATCTCTTTTATAAGAGTGTCTTCTAACTGTGTTATTGGGACTTTTTCCGCCGACGACCGCAACATCGTCGTATTCGAGTCCTCCTCCCAAAACACGCGTCCGTGCCATATTTCCTTGATTTTGCGACGACTGGGAGGGTGGTGCCGCGCCGCCAACACAAGCACGAGACAGATGCAGGCAGAACATAACACAAGTATGGTGTGGAGGTTGAGGGGCATTTACACACATGGGTTCACACGTATATACTCGCTTTCAGTCATTACCACTGTTACAACAGGATTTTACCACTCATCTCTACAGTATTGGTGGGCTACAGCCGTTCCTCCCAGTCCTCGTCGTCCGAACCGTCCAGAGTCAGTACCAACTCCTCCGCCGTCATCTCGTCGTAGAGGTGCATCAGATCCGTCAAGGTGTTGCGGGTGGGAATGCCGCGAAGTCGCCAAAGCACCACGTAGCAGCCCAGCCCCACCACCGCAAACGGCAGGACGATGACCACCAACAATTCGACGAGATGGTGGCTCAAGACTATCATGATGCACACCGTCGCCGTCGTCGCCCAGTAAAACACTGGAGGCGCTATCAGCCCCGTGTCCAGGCAGACATGCAACCCAATGGCCACCACAAATAACACACACTCGAGCACCGCTGGCCACGACCACTTTTCCTCCAAATGTTCCACCACGCGCAACAGGGTCATCAACACCACTGGGATCGTCGTCACGTACTGCAAGTCTGCGATCGGCAAACGCAACGTCATGTACTGGATCAACACCCAAAAACAAATGCACGTCAAATGCACGTGGGCGCACCAGTCAGTGCTGTCTTGAATGATGACAAAGCAAGCACAGATGGCCACCGTCGCAATGACCACCGTTATGAACAGACCAGCCATTACGAAAATAATCAACACGTTCACCCACTCAAACCCGTCCGCCAGCAACAACACACAGATGACCAAATGGACCACCGACCAGACCAGTGTGGTCCATCGTTCCGATTCCGACAACCAATCCCGCCGCACCAAACGCTGCAACTGAAAAAATGTCACCGCACAGATCGACATCAACGACAAACACATGCCCACAATCGGCACAAAACGAACAGGAGTGTCGTAGACCGTGCCCAACAAAAACCAACTGTAGTTGAACAAAATGTACAGCACAAAGACAAAACGGTCAAACAACATGGTTGTAACCACATACAAAATGGTTTAAATAGCATAAGTACCAAATATGATAATGTGGATTTCAATTTCTACCATTTATGCACCGACTTTCGCACCCCCATGGACATTCATACATTAAAGAAGTCACTCTTTAATGACATTCCCCAGCCTCTCTCCTTTTTGACCGACCATGGGATGGGCGAGTCGGGTCTCCCGGTCACAGCGAGGGCATTTGGTTCATCCGTGTTCTTTTACACCGAAACACAGAAATGGACGGTCCTCACACCAATCTGCCCTGTGGTGAGCTCCAGTGTCAACTCGTTCACCAGCCCGACACACACACTGACGGTGCAACCCCCTTCGGAATGGACGGACCGAATGACGACCCAATTGCGAGCAGCGGCGGCCATTGCGTACGAACAGCAACTGTTGCCCCTAGCCTGTGCCGCTTTTGGCACATTTGAAGAATTTTGGTCCGAGTGTCGGAAACCAAAGATGTTGACCATTGAAGCCCCGGCCTTTTCTCGACGAGGTCGTCACAAACAATTTATCAATCTGTTTCACAACGGTACCGAGATTACGGGTCGGGTGTTGCTGCAGCGCCATTCCAGTGTCCGCATCTCGGTGCAGTGGTCCCTCTCTGAATCGGAAGAGAGTGGAGAGTTTGGATGGCGTCCACATTTTTCGGGTGGGATGAACGTCCATCGTTTTGGTGGTGATCCACCCGCCCTTCGACGACCGTGGTCTTGGGGCACCATCAACCCCACTACGTTGGCGATGCCACTGCACGACTCTTTTGTTGTGAAAACGCCCGGGCTTTCGGTGGAATCGGTGGTGGGGAACGTGGTCACCGTGGACCGCCATCGGAAACCGACCTTTGTGGCGGCCATCCAAGCACTGCATGTGTTGGCGGGCAAAGCACCCTGGGACGGCACCATTTGTGTGGTGGGCCCCAAAAAAGTTCGAACTGGACACATCATTGTGGCCTCCATTCTACCACAAATTGAAGGAGGGCAGATATCTTGGTACACGCACAAACTCATTGTGTCCAAACCAATGGAACCAGCTGCCAAGCGACATTGCCAGGGATTGTAAAAGTCATAAGGAGAAACGAGGATCTATTTATTCTATATATAACTAGATATGGTTCATATCAAATGTGTCTTCTGGGATTACACTTTGGTGATTACCATGAGATTATTTGTTTGAACATGGTGGTACTTGGGTTACTCACGTTTGTAGTCATTGCCACCATGTGGATATGTTGTTGTCCATGTGCAACATTCAACATCTGTTGCAAATCCGATAAAACTTATGAAAAAAAAAGTAAAAAGAAGAGAGCACTCACACTCCCATTGTTTCAAAAGAATAAGAAAAAAAAGGCAAATCGGCCTCTTTTATTATAACAACATGCATACCCCAGCCAAAATAAAGAAAAAACAGTTTCATTTATGTGTACCCGAAAATATATTGCTAATTCCTACTAAATCATAGTAAAGGTTGTTGTTCCAGATTTCTCTTCTTTCGACCCTTTGAATTACTACGCAAACACAATACAACTCCTATCATCAATATGACCAAGAAGCCGGCTACAATGCCTATATAGAGAGTTGTATTTATATTGTCATTGTTAGCCTCAAAGGACGTGACATTCAGAGAACATCCATAACCAAGACGGTTTAATATAATCCTCGAATTTTTGTCAAAATGTGGTGTACAACGTGTTTGCGTGTGTGACATTAAAAAACCGCTGCTGTCTTCATGACTAAAACTAGATCCAGAGTTATATTGACGAGGGTTATACATCTGTATATGATCTATGTATACACGATCGCCCAGATTACCGGTATAACGACCATCTTTCACAACTCTTTCGCCTGTATCATCGCGTAATAATAGATCAAAGTTTGATGGCCACGCTGTTTTATTGCTATCTATTGTAGACATATATCCAACACCATGCAGTACTTCGTGTATCATGGTGGACTTTAAATCGTAATAAGAACCCGGTTTGCTTCCGCATGGGCCATCCCACCATTGAAAACGAGGGTTAAACTGTACCTTGAACGAATTGGATGGTACCCAAGAATCAATACCCCACCTAAAATAAGTCCATGTACTGGCCAATGTATTCGATGATAATTCACCCCATGAAACACTATAATCAAGCGTTGGCATATTTACACATGCTGACCGGAGTTCAGACACTACTTGGTCTATAATTGGTGTCAAATCGGTCTTATTATTTGAAATGGAAGACCGAAGACCATGATTCGGGATAATGTAATCAATCTGGAATGTTCTCATTTACTTGTACTAAATTAGTTAAATAGTTCATAAACACACATGTGGAAGTCTGACCACATAAACAGTATATATGTATCTCTGTCGTCCATCCACATGCGCACCGAGATTCCGTACCATTTCTTAATCCTTTTCCCGTTGAGTTGGCTTGCAAATTCGCTAGACCATGAGCCATACAACTCCCTCCATCGAGTGGGGACTACCATTGTTGCAAGGACACCCTTCAACACCATAGATTTGCGAAAGCATGTGGTGGAGGGTTATTTCCGATTGAGCAGCACGACTTCTCCAGAGGATGGTGTGTAACAGTCCTTGTTGTTCCAAGGTGACTGGTTTCGGAGTTTGGTTTCGGAGTTTCGCTGCCCACCCACCCCTTCTCCCCATCCTCTCCTCCAACTGTTAGCAATACCACATGGCGGGTTTACACCATCGTATTACAGGCAATAGTCGTGTAGTAATCGAACCATTTACGATGGTGGTACCCGTGGCCATCCGAAACAAGTCGAAACGCCGCCAACAAGTTAGATCGATTCCTGTCCAAAAACACGGAAGGTTGATCTGTTACCACAGTCGGCGGTGGCGTCACGAACTCTCGTCGGAACAACGAAGCACCCTCGACCGACATCAGTTGCAAGAGTGGGAAGCGACTCGAAACCGGTTCATCGGTAATTGCATTGAACAGGAGGACGGACGCCTCAAGATAGTCAAGCCGGACGTCGTTCAAGTTGAGAATCATGGCCGAACCGTTTTACAAGGATGGTCTAATGATCCAGACGAATACGAGATGGTATTACCCAAGGATGTCGTTGTAGTGTATCGCGATACTCCTTTTCCTCCTGTTCCCGCACCACCGCCCGAGGTGCCGACTGAGGCAAACTACATGTCGTTCATCGAATCATCGTCGACATGT
>Ga0115007_10001542_pt1 | contig 14709 bp, 16 predicted proteins | sample ArcOceMetagenome_2_FD_87166 | JGI IMG/M metagenome (GOLD analysis project Ga0115007, IMG submission 87166) | Marine eukaryotic phytoplankton communities from Arctic Ocean - Arctic Ocean ARC135M Metagenome | ecosystem: Environmental > Aquatic > Marine > Oceanic | place: Arctic Ocean | collected... | reverse complement strand
GCGGTGTACCACGAGGCGCGTTTGTTGGAAGTGTGGGATTTGGTGAGCGCCGGATGTTTGTCTTCCGTGTCCAGTACAGATGCTGCTGCAGACATAGCAGCAGACAACACCGGACGCGGCACCGCTTCGGTTTCCTTCAGCACCCTGAAGCGCCAGCTGGATGACTTGGAAATAGACTTCACAACCTGCGGCCTGGATACCGCGAAGATCAACCGCGCGGTTTTCCACGTCACGGAGACGGATCCGGATCGGGTGATTGCGTTTTCGAGTTTTTGCGCATTCGCGGCGCTTCACGGCAAGCCCCCAACCGGCGTGGACCCGGTTCTGGAGACGCACGCGTACTTTGAGAAACACAAACTAGGCGCGCTGTTCGAAAGCATGACCGCTAGTTTGATGGTTTCCAAGCCTGATGATGTCGTGGCCTTTCTCGTTGAGAAACTCGAGAAGCTGAAACAAAAGAAAATCCAAGTCGCCACCTTCGGGGACGACGAGCTCGGGAGTTTGTTCGACATGAGCGACGCGTCGGGGGCGGGGGTTATTTCGGGTGCCAAGGCGAGTAAAGGACTCGAGGTTTTAGTAGGAAGGGTACCGGTGGAGGTTTCGGAAAACCCGGAACGGTTGATCACAAGGGAAAACTTCATTCGATTGGCGAGGGGGTTACTGGAGACGTACGGGTCGTAGATGAATGTTGTTTTGATGATGTATTTCTAACATAACGCGCGCATCATCATTCAATCCAACTCTACAGTAGGTCCTTAGAGCTCTTTTTCACCAACACTGATCAGCGCCCGCGCGGTCTGGCCTTGCCAGGAGTTCATCAGCGACATGAGCAGCGCGGACAACGCGAACACGGACCCGGTGATTATTTGTTTCGTATCCGCGTCGTGCGTTCGTTTGTTGCAAACCGCGGCCACCGCGAAAACGAAACCAACCCAGGTGCTGCCTTTCCATTTGAACGTCATCCCTACGAACGAAAACACCAGCGCGCCTAGGCTCCACAGGTCGGGGGGGATGTCGACGTACGCCAGTTTCTATGGAGGGGTGGTGGGGGTAGTAGGGGTAGGTAGTGTTAGTAGGAATAGGTAGTGTTAGAGGGGTAGGTAGTGACAGGGGATGCGTCGTGTAAGTTGCGTGTCCCGAAATCCCTCGTTCGTTTCGCGAAAGATCGCGTCCCGAAAAGTGTTTGATATCGACATCGTCATCGTGACATCGACATCGGTCATGGTAACCGGCCAGTACGCACCGGTCGCTTGAACCTAACCACCGCACTAGGGTCACGCGCGTCCTCCGGGAGCTTTTCTTTCGCGAGAACCATCCTCCGCGCCCACAGCGCGCGCGGCAATGGAAGCGCGCGCGGAGAACGAAAACCTTTCTGACTCGGCCTTGGAAATTTTATTTCACGAAGCTCGGCACACATCTTCCAACGACTTCGGGAGACCGCGACACACTCGCACGGCGCAGGCGGCGCGCGTTGCGTCGGGGAACGTGCGATGGACGGGTTCGAGGATATTCCCGAGGAGCCGACGCCGATTGCGGACAAGAGGGATTTGTACGCCAACCTGGGAGGTGCGTCTGTGTGCGAAACCACAACGGGAGCGCGACGGCGATGGATCGATGGTGTTTTTCGCAACTCAAGTGCTTCACGGCCAGATGAGATGGGACCCACCACGAACACAACAACGAAAACGTGCCAGCGAGGGTTACAAACCCGCATCTCTCAAACACTCTGCAAACACTACTGTAGAATGTACTACTCTCGAACGTGACGACTGACAAAAGAACTCGTCCACCGCTTCTTTCCTCGTCACACCCAACACATCATCTGCCCAAATATCCAAAAACTTTTATAGTTTCTCGCAACGCCACCGACGACGCGATCAAAAAAGCGTACCGCGCCTTGGCGCAAGTCGCGCATCCTGACAAGCACTCCTCTTCCCTGCTACGCGAGGCCGCATCGGGGACGTTTGGTAAGATAAACGAGGCGTACGAAATCCTGAGCGATGTGAACCGGCGGAAGATATACGACGTGTACGGCATGGCCGGGCTAAACGCCGGACTGGAGGTCGGGCGGAAACACAAAAGCTTAGCGGAAATCACCGAGGAGTTTCAACGCGCCAAGGCGAAGGAAGCGCGGGAGGTGATGGAACAAAGGCTGAATTTTCGGGGCGCGTATGGGTTTTCCTTCTCAGCCGCGCATTTGTTTGACAAACACATCGCGCACCGACGCGCGGTAATCGCGCGCCGGCGAGGACAACTGGCGTCTGGACCTTGGCTCGACTTGAACGGCCTCGATTTCAACTCCGTGTTCGACGTGCCTACCTGGAAGGAAGACACCACGGCGTACGTCGGGGCGCAGGGCCAGATGAGCCGGGGCGCGGGGGCTGGCGGGTTAGTCTTGGGACTTCGAAAAACAGCCAGCGAACACACCTCCTGGGAAGCCGCTATTGTTACCGGCTCGTCGCAAAGCGCGGCGTCGCTGCACGTACAGCGCGTGTTATCGGAACACGCGGTCGGGCATTTGGCGTACTCGTTCTCAGGCGCGCAAGGCGGGTTGGGGCTTGAAGTGGGGTGTACAAGAGCGCTTTATGACCAGCACACGAAAGGCCACCTGACCTGGAATGTGGGGCCAGTCGGGGGGCTCACCACCGGTACGGCCTTGGTCCTTTCCCAAATCCAGGCACACTGTTTGCCCACACAAGACTGACACTTAATTTTTCAATCACGAAGGCGCGCAAAGAGTAAAGAACAAAACTTCGTGGAAGTTTGACGTCTCCGTGGGGCCGCGGAGCACGGGCGTCGCGGGTTTCATCGCCCGACGGCTTTCCAAGCTCTCGACTTTAAGATTCGGCTTGAGATTCGGCACGAACGCGATCGACTTCGACGTCGGGTTGTTACGGAAGATGAACCGGGAAACCTCGGTTGGGATGTCCGTGTCAATTGGCATACGGGGCGTGCACGTGAAGTTCCGGTTCAACCATGTGGGGCAGCGGTTTCAGTTTCCCATTTTGATTTCCCCGCGCGCGACGCCGCGAAGCGGGTTTCTTTTTTTAACGATTCCTTTCGTCGTCGTCGGTGTTTTGAATACGTACGTTGTGGCGCCGTACGCGTTGAGGCTTGAAAACGATACGAAAAACGTGTTAAGACAGAAGTACTCGGCGCAGGTAACCAAGGACAAGAAAGAAGCGACCGCGGCGCAGGCGCTTTTGCAATCGGCGGCGACCGCGCGGCTGGAAAAGGAGCGACAAAAAAACGGCCTCGTCGTAACGCAGGCGGCGTTTGGCAACTTCCCGAGACGCGCGAGGCACAAACCTGGGGATTTCGTTGTGGATGGTTTCTTTTCGGACACGTCGGGGGCGTCTTTCGGGGACGGGGATACGGGGACGTCTTCTGGGGACGGGAATGGGGACAGAGACACCAACAAAACCGAAACCAAAACCGAAACCAAAACGAAATCAACCTCGACACGAGAACCTCCGTGGCTGGACGTGACGACCGCGACGCGGTTTATGGTGTTCGACTCGCACCTCGACGTAAACGCGCAGGCGCACAAACCCTCGTTACTCGGGTTTTGCGATCCGTGTCCTGACGAACGGAAGTTTCTTCGAGTTCGGTACACGTACAAAGGGGTGTTACACGAAGTTACAATCGGCGAGGACGACGCGCTCGCGATTCCAAACAAAACGCACCAACTGCCCGAGGAGTGTCAGAAGTGAAATTATTTGAAACGAGTAATAAGGAGTAATTAGGAGTCTACGTCTAACAGTCTAAACGTCTGAACAATGTGGGGGCGGAGGTACTGTGTAAGGTCCGGAGGTAATACTTTGAACATAAACCTTGGAGGTACGCCCCAACTGATGACGTATAAACTTAGATCAGGAGTCCACAAAACTTTGCCACTATTAGATAAAACTACGCTTTGCTACACGTCAGCGGGTCCAGGGGCACGCCAAACCTTCGGGTTTCGAAGTGCAGGTGCGGCCCGAAGGACCGCCCCGTGTTGCCAACCTTGGCGACGCTTTGTCCTTTTTTAATGCGCTGGCCCTCGCTGACGTCCACGGAAACGCAATGCGCGTACCGCGTTTCCCACCCGTCCTCGTGCGTCAGCCGCAACAGCCAGCCGTAGCCGTGCTCGTCGAACACGCGCTGCTTGACGACACCGTTTGACGCGGCTCTTACCGGTGTCCCCTCGTTCGCGGACAAATCCACCCCCGCGTGCAACCGCCCCCACCGAAACCCGAACCCGGACGTCACGAATGCGTCGCGCCACACCGCGACTGGCGCGCAGAAATCCGGGTGCCACCGGTTGTTACTTCGTGTGGGCCGGACGTGTTCCCACCACAAACTTCTTTTAGCACCGCATTTCCCTTTTTGCATGGCTTCGTTCACAGCGTGCGGCTTGCCGGTCACGCAAGTGTTTGATGCTCCATCTCCAAACGTCGCCGCAAGCACCGGTTCTCCGTTCAACACATCGCCTCGGCCTACTCCCGTTCTTCGGCTGAACAACTCGACCGCGTCACCCCCCCTCGGTTCGTAGCGCCACGACCGCGAGCGCCAACGGCGATCGGCGTGGACGACGCACGTTGATGAATTTCCATTTCCGTCACTTGTTTCATTCTCATGTTCCTCGCTCGGTCGTTCAAACAGGTGTCGCTTTGTGCGTCGCCGCAACCTCGGCGCGCGTTCATGCGCGGCGAGCCTGGTGACTCGGATGACGTGCCCCGCGTCCACGGCGTCGTTCGTGATGCCGTTGATTCGTTGCAACTCGCGTATCGAAACCCCCGCCCCGCTCGCGATGGACGCTAAGCTGTCCCCGGATTTGGTGACGACTCGGTTTTTTTTGGCAAGTAAGCGCTGCGCCGTCGATTTCGGTTCGCCAGCCGGCAGGCGCACCAGGCGAAACGCGGTAAGCGGCGTTGCCGCGCCGCGCGCGCACCCGATGGACACATCAATCACTCTGTTCACAAGGGACACGGGGAACAGACAAAGGCGCAGCATGGGCGTTATGAAGTCACACGCTTTTGCTTTGCGCCGGCGCGGCGATTGTTTTTGATGATCGTTGTTTCGATCATTGTTTCTCAAATGCGAAACATGCGCAGTCGGCAAACGTTGCGGCGACGCGGGAACGACTGCAGCCTTTTCGGCTCGTACTTCTACTTCTTTTGTTACGCGTACGTCGCTTGTCACGTCCGGGTTGACCCGCGTATGTCGCGATTCGTTGGTTTGAATCAAACTGTTGGTGCCCCGTAACACGACAAGTTTCGTGCCAGGGTGAATGTTACCCGAAGTGATTCCCGCGTTGAGCCGTTTGACGTGCGCCAGCGGGGTGTCGAATGTTTTACTAATTTCCGTAAGCGTTTCGCCCGCCCGCACCACGTGCGTTTCCAAACGCAACGGCGTCGGTACACTCAACGTGTCCCCGGGGTAAATCACGGAATCCGGGTGCAAGTCGTTCATAGCTTGAATCAATTGAACTGGGGACTGGTAAATCTCCGCGATCAGGGAAAGGGAATCACCCGCCGCGACGACGTGGCGGGCGTCGCGCCATTTAGAAAAATCCAGATGGCCATCGGACGATGATGCAGACGCGCCGGGGGTCGTGGCGTTTGTATCACCATCGTGTGTCGTCGCACTCGACGTGGGTGGTGCAAACGGGGTCAAGAACACGTTGTTCTGAATCGCACCAGGCGAAACCTCGCCTACGCCCGCCATCGGCGCCCACACCACGTTGTCGCTCATCGTCGCGCGCACGACGCGCAAACGGCTTTGGTGTGCCGTTGGCGATAGTTACCACTGAACGAACCCGTGTACCCGCGCGGGTTCGGCGGCCCACCACGCCCCGACCGCCGCGCGCAAAAACCCGCCACACGCCGCGCGTCGCCCCGACGCCGCGCCCGCGTCGCAGTCACACGCGCGCGACGTGGTGTGGCAGACCCGGGGGTGTCGGTAATCGGCGATCGACAGCGTTGGATTTGACGAAAAGCGCACAAGTTGACGATATCAAAATCCTTGCAGCCGTTTCGACAGTCGGGAGAGATGGTCATTTTATAACTCCTCGAGGTACGAGCGCTCCCCAAAACTCCCAGTACTTTCCTCCACCGCTTTCCGCAGCGCCTCTGTGGTGATGGCGGGGGCGGTGTCGGGGGGGATGACTTCGTGCCCTCGCGCCTCAACCGCCACGACCCCGACCAACTTCCCCTTGTCCAAAACGATGGCTTGTTCCGCCAAATTCACGGTTGGGCAGATGTGCTCCGGAATGACAAACACCAAATCGCCTCGGGTGGGGATATCTTGGAGGGTGGGGATATCGTTGTCGTCTTTCGTTGCATCCCCGGGGATGTTACCGGTACGTGGTGGGACAGTATCCCCATTCTTATCCCCAATCAAGTCCCCTGCGTGTGTCCCCGGGGAACACGGATCCGCCAAGGTCGTCCCCGTCCCCGTTTGGGTTCCCACAAACTCGACCCGCCGTTTCGCAAGCGCCACGTCCCACGGCCGTTTGCGTCGAGTATCGTCGACGTAAATGCTCCCCGCATCCGCCCCCGATGCCTCGCCGCCCGCTAGAACTCCAGACGCACTCGGGCGATGGTAAATTGAGTGGTCATTCTCCGCGGAATGCAAACCGTTTTGTTCGCGCGCGTGTCGAGAAAAATAAGAAGAAGATGAAAGATACGTCTGCTCGCCGATGACGAGCGGCAGGTGCTCTTCGCTGCACGCCAGCGCTCTCCACGTGGGGTGCCCGATCACGTAACAAGCCGGGTCCCCCGCTTCCGCGGCGAGTGCTTTGCTTCCGCAATCCAGGGTAGCGCGGTTTTTGGCAGGTAGGGACACCACGCGTGTCATTAGGACTGCGGCGGGTACCAACCCCAGGTTCGGGTTTTGACGCTCGCCTCTCCAGTCGTGAAACACGACGGTGCCCGGCGAAACGCGGTGCGTTTTAAGCCAACCGCCGTCGTTTGCTTCCTTGCTCCCGACCGAGACGCACGCCGCCGCCATTTCTAGTTTCGCCATCTCGGCAACGACGTCGAGCCGTAGCGCGTGCGTGAACCCAGGCGTGCCACTCGTGACGAGCTCAATCGGGGGAACTCCTTTTTGTTTCAGGTAACACAAAAGGGGCGCTAATTTATTTTCGTAAAGGGAACGGCACGAATCGTTTCTTTTCCTTCGCAAAACCTCCACTTCTTCCGTCGACGCCCCGGAGCGCGCTACGGGGTCGCTTATGTGCCCTTCGTAAAAGTGAATTCCACGGAACCCTTTGTACTTAGTATTATCTGCACTGCCCGGGTCGTGCGTATCTGCACTGCCTCCTGGGTCGTGGGACGTATCCCTATTATCAAGGACACAGTTCTGACAGGTTCGCCAGATGTTCTCCGCGCGACCATCGGAGTTTTCGTTTTCGGAAAACAACTGGCAGTCCCCGTCGAAAGATTTGTGGTACGCTCCGCGTACGTCCTCGCCCGCTTCCGCGCCCGTGCGGTGCATCCCCGGATTGACATCAACGAAGTACCCCACGTTGTCCTGTTCCCACCGGGTAAGTCGGTCGGTGAATCCGCCGTCGGAGGACTCGGTCAAACTCTCCGGAGTTTCGATCAAAACGCTCCACCTGATCCACGGGAACGCTTTCGCTAAAACGGACAAGCGCTGCCTCGCCGCGCCGACGAGCGGGTACGCCACTAACACGTCGAACCCAAAGTTCTCCTTGGCTAGCCGTTTCGCGAGTAACGCCTGCGGAGATTCTTGTATTTTTTCGTCTTCAAAAGTTTCCTTCAAAGGTTTGTTGCTTGGTGCTGTTTTTGCTTTCTTCCCTTGGTGTCGGTGCGCGCCCGCGCCGTCGCCCTTTTCTTTTTCTTTCGACAGATTGGTTTTCTCATCGGAAACGTCATTACCCCATTGTGTATCCGCCCACGCGTCCAGCGTCACCGCCAGCACAAACGCTTCCTTCGTAGTCGCTATTTTGAAGTTCCGGACCCCAAGATTCACCAGCTCGACCCACACCACGGCGAGCTTGGTGGTCTTTAAGTGCGGGCGCCATCGGGACAGGTCACCGTTTAGCAACCGTTTGACGCAAGCCACGTTTTTGCGCACTTTTTCAAGATCAACCACAAGCGCGGGGGTTATGACCCGGCTCGCGAGGCCGTTAGGTAACACCCACTCCTCAGGGCACGTGTCCGGGAACCACACGCCCCCGACCCTGGAGGCGTCGGGGAGGCCGCCCATAGGGCGAGGAAGGGTGTGGACCGGACGTTCGTGGTCCGAGTTAATAAATCAAAGGATTTCCGAGACACGAAAAGCGAAAAAGGTTTCGGCGACTTTTACAGCAAATCTAATCTGTCGCCTCTCCCCATTCGAGGTGTCGCCATGGGTCGTGATGGCGGCAAAGGCGGTCGCGGCCGAGGCCGCCGTTCGGATGACAAGTCCGGCGGCGGCGGCGGCGGCGGCAACGGCCGAGTTAAGATGGTGGACCGGGAAATCGAAGCCCTCGAGGCGGCCATCGAGGTACGACGCGATGCAAATCTTGCACCCGCCGCCGACTTGCACCGCCGCCATCTTTGTCCACGCCATGTTTCCCTCCCTTCCGCGCCGGTTCGATTCCCACCCGGAACGTCTGCACCTGGTGTGTACCTTTCGCGCCATGACACGCACACGTGTCTCCCAACTCACCTCCTACATTCACCCACCGTCAAACCCAGGCCACGAAACCCGAGCCCGGCGTCAACCCGTTGTCCATCGCGCCACGAAAAAACAGCGAGCGCGGCGACGGTTCATCCGTTTCCTTGATTGGCGTGCGCAAGTTCAAAGACATGCCTCTTTCGCAAGCGACGCAAAGAGGTTTAGCGGCGAAAAAGTTCAAGGAGCTCACGGCGATTCAGCGGGCCACGATTCCGCACGCGCTCGCGGGACGGGACGTTTTGGGGGCGGCGAAAACGGGCAGTGGCAAGACACTAGCGTTCATCATCCCTTTGTTGGAAATTTTGTTTAAACAGAAATGGGGACGCCAAGACGGGCTGGGCGGGTTGGTGATCGCCCCGACAAGGGAGCTGGCGATGCAGATATTCAAGCAGCTAATAGACGCGGGGAGCTACCACAGCCTATCCGCTGGTCTGTTGATCGGGGGTAAAAACGTGAAGGACGAGAAAGACACGGTGAACAAGATGAATCTGTTGGTCGCGACGCCCGGTCGGCTGTTGCAGCACATGGACGAGACGCCGCTTTTCGACTGCGTGACTTTGAAAGTTTTGGTGCTTGATGAAGCGGACCGTATTCTAGATTTAGGGTTCGCCGCGACCCTAAAAGCTATCCTGGCCAACCTGCCAAAACAAAGGCAAACCCTGTGTTTCAGCGCCACGCAGACCAAAAGCGTCAAGGATTTAGCCCGCTTAAGTTTAGTGAGCCCGGAGTACCTAGCGGTGCACGCCGAGTCCACCAGCGCGACGCCTCCTAAATTAACACAGCTCGTCGCTACGTGCCCGCTTGATAAAAAAATGGAAACCCTCTGGGCGTTTATTAAGTCGCACCTGACTTCGAAAACCCTGGTGTTTCTGTCGAGCTGCAAGCAAGTAAGGTTCGTGCACGAGATTTTCCGGCGCATGCGCCCCGGCGTGCCAGTCGCGATGCTTCACGGCCGCATGAAACAAATGGCGCGCATGAAAACCTTCGAAACCTTCGCGCGGGCGAACCACATCTGTTTGTTCGCCACGGATGTCGCCGCAAGAGGGCTAGATTTCCCAGCAGTGGACTGGGTCGTCCAGGCGGATTGCCCGGAAGACGTGCCGTGTTACATCCACCGCGTGGGGAGGTACGTGTTGTATATTTCCCAAATCCTGACACTGTTTTACCGAAGCTGGTGACTGTTCAGACCGATTACCCTGACTGTTGTCCATACATCGTCCAATACATCGCGATATACGAGACTGACACTTTCTTTTTCTCATCTCAGGACGGCGCGGTACACCGCTGAGGGAAAAGGGCTTCTTTTACTAACCCCGAGCGAGCTGAAATTCGCGGAGGAGCTTACCGCCGCTAAGGTCCCGCTGAAAACCATGAAACTGAACCAGGCGAAAAATACGGGAAACATCACCAGTTCGATTCAGGGGCTTCTTGGGAAAGACAGCGAGCTGAAGTACCTCGCGCAACGCGCGGTTGTTTCGTACCTGAGGTCGATTTACTTGCAAGTACGTGTTGGGCCTTTCTCAAATCCCGCCTCCCTGTTTGCCCATACTCGTACCAGAAGGGACGGTTATTACCCATCACGAGAGACTGACACTTTCTTTTATTTACCCGCAGCCGAACAAAAACGTCTTCGACGTGGACGCCCTTGATGTTGAGAAATTCGCCAATTCGTTCGGGCTGCCGAACCCGCCGAGGCTGCGGTTCCTGAAAAGCGGGAAAAGACGGGGGGGGGACAAAGGACGGGGCGAGGACAGCGAGGACGCAAGTGACAGTGAGGATGACGAGGAGGACGATGACGAAGACGAGGAAGTCCTCGACAAAAAGGTCAAACAAAAAGAAAACAATGAAAAAGAAACCTCCTCCTCCTCCGACGGCTCCGACGACGAACGCAGAGACCGGGGCGTGGTGCGACGCGCTGGCGGCGGTCATTTCGGCATCCAAATCGACGGCGCGGAAGAAGATGAGGACTTGATGACCGTGAAGCGAAGGAACCACGGAATGGAAGGCGGCGGCGGGAGCGGCGACGACGAGAACTCCGACGGCGAAAACGCGCACCTCTCCACCGCGGCGCGCCGGGTGTTGGAGGACGGCCCGGTTGATTTAACCTCCGCGGCTAGGGCGCGGGCCAGGAAAGGTAAACTAAGGATCAAGGAAGGTGGACAGGGGCAACACAGCAAAGCGGAACGCACCGTGTTTGACGACGAGGGCGGGGCTATGTTACCCCTGGAGGCGCTCGGTGACCGGGAAAGCGGGCCGGTACCGGAGGGCGGCGCCGCGCTCGCCGCCGCCGCGAAGAAGCACTACGACAAAGTCAAGCTGCAGCGTCTGGAAGCCGATGTGTTCGACAGAGCACGTGAAAAGCAGAGGCTGAGGGATATGCGGGATAAAAACAAGGCCAAGGAAAGGAAAGCGGCTGGGGATGACGACAGCGGCGACGACGGCGGCGGCGTGGTGGCCATGCTGGGCGGCGGCTCGGACGACGACGACGCGTCAAACAAAGCGTACTCGGACTCGGACGACGACTCAGAGCCTGCCTCTGCCTCTGACGACCACACCCAAAACAAGCGCCGCAAGGTTGACATCTCCGTCGCGGGTATGGCCACGAAACACACGACCATAGAGTCGCTCGAGGAACGGGCGATGCGGTTGCTCGGGTAGACAAGAAATTGAAACGAAGCGTTAATCCGCGACACGCGTTTACAAAAAAGTCGTCAGGATTTGTTTCGGTATTATCGCGCTTCGCGCTACCGCCCGCCGGAGCTCTGTCCGCGAAAATGTACAGGCGCGCTCGCGGTGGGCGCTCCGGCTAAGGGTCTCTTTCATTCGTGTTCCCGCTTGTTATGGTACAGTGGTTCCGGTACGGTTCGGTCTATGGAATTTTTCGCAATCATCGTTCTAAAAAGGTTTTAAAGGCGTTGATCCAAAATCAAACCAGCGCCAACCCGAGAAGCGACCCGGCGTCCAGCACCAAGTGCTTCGCTTCCCAGCTCGCCTTGGCGAGTCGGTGTTTATCCTGTTCCTTCTCCGCGTTCCGCTTGTACCCGTTTACCTTGGCTTCGGGCAGGTCCTTCCACTCCGCGCTGACCACTTGTGAGACCTGATACGATGAAAAAGAAAGTGTCAGTCTCTCGTATCGTGTTTGAGGGATTGGAAAGGGTAGACGGAATGGGTAGTACTTTCCGACTGTACTCCATACAGAGCAGTAATCAGGGAGGCGAAACGTGTTAAATGGGAAACACGCACCTCCGTGAATGACAAATCGGGCGAGCTTTTTTTCAACCGCGCCCGGCAATCCTCGGCGAACAAAAGGTACGCCGTCCGCGGCCGTTTCGGCTTGCCGCCGTTGAGTTCCCTTCCTTTCTTGCCGTGCTTCCCTTTCGCGGCGTACACAGGCGGTACGTACGCCTCTTTCAGCTTTTTGTACTCATCCTTGCACAGCTCAGCTTCCAGTTTGCACTGATCCAGTTCCCGCGTATCGACGCCTTTCCACATCTCGGCGAGCCTCGTGGTGACCTGCTGCATCTCTTCGCGCGTGAACTTGCTGGTCGGGTCCGGGTGCACGTCCTTCATAATAGCGCCCCTGTACCTGTCGCAGAAAATAAGGTACGCCGTTCGCGCCCTCTTTGGTTTCTCCCCTCGGCCCTCCACAAGCACAAGCGCGTGTTTCTTCTTACCTTTGTGCCGCTTCAGCGCGCCAGGCGGCATCTGCGCTTTCGCCACGTCGTACTCGCGCTTCAGCAAATCCGCGCGCTGCTTGCACTCCGCCAGTTCTTCGTCGCTAATTTTTTGCCACAGACTCGCCAGCTTAGTCGTGACGCCCTGCATCTCCTCCCGCGTGAACTTAGCGCCCTCCCCGGGCCGGACCAAACTCATCTCAGCCGAGCGGTGCTTGTCGCAAAACACGAGGTACGCCGTGCGCGCGCGCTTCGGGGGTTTCGGGAAGGCCAGGGCCAGGGAAGCGTCTCTCTGTTTAGGGTTTGGGGTTAGGGTTTGGGGTACGGGAGATGCGGACGGTCAGTCGTCACTCGTATTGGGCACACTCGCCGGGGGCGGATACCGTGAGCCAAGCTCGCGGAGGCGCTTGATCGATGATGAGAAATCGAAATCTGTCGCTCGGATTATGAAAAATAACCAAACCGTGTCCTCAACGGGGCGTTCCAGGGTCTGTAATTGGTGGGTCCAACGGGCGGATTGAATTCGCGTTCGGGTCTCGACGGGGGGGCTGGCGTGGGGGCGGGTTCGGTTCGCGTCTCGCCCGGAGCCCCTCGCCCGCGCGACACCGACCGGACGCGTGCTTCCGTGAACCGCACGCACCTTGCCACCCATTGCGAGACTGCGGCAGGGACTGTGGCCTGCTGAGCGAACTTTGTGGTACGCTGCAAACGAGATTGGCGGGAGAGAAAACGTCCGAGAGATGGTGGGAGAACACGTGGTGAGTTTACTTGTTCGGTTTCTTCTGGAAATGTGGGTCCGGAGGTGCTTCGCGGGCGCGGTCCGGCCCTAGTGATGACACTTGCGGTGAAAACGCGACCGCGACAGGTCCAAAGAGAGCCGAACCCGACCGCATTTCGCGCGGCTTTTGCAACGCGCGAAACAAAAAGAACAAGGCGCGTCTCTCGGACTCAATGCGCTTCCGCATTTCGCGCCGTGCAGAGTAGGCGAGTCGCGTCTCGGGATACAGTCGCGAGTGGAAACCGAAGAAGACACACGAAAGAACACAAGTCTCACCTCGAGGAGCACGTCGGCGGGTCGGCGACGTTACGAGTGAGGCGAAGGGCGCAGGCGCGTGAAGCGTTTTGAGAATGAGTTCAAAGGCTAGCCAAAATTAAACCGAGAGTTTAGGGTTCGCAGGATAACAAATCCTTGGCTCGTCCTGGAGTTGTTGAACCAACGATCGCGTCGATGCAGAGACTCACCTCGCCACGCTGCGCAGACTTCGTGTTTTGGCGCGCGTTTCGAGTCGACGTCGAGAAAGACCTTTCCAAGGCGGAACGCGGAAGGCGCAGAAAAGAAAAATAAAGCTCTCCATCTTTGCTCCATCTTTCGGTGGGTCATCACATCACTCCGCGCACGCCAGTTACCGGATTCCCGTAGTTCTGCACCATGGGTCTGGCGAAAACGTACCTTTTGGCGTACAACGCGGCTTTGATCGCGGGATGGGCGTACGTGTTGGTGCTCGCATCCGTGGCGTTCGTGAAGCACGGCCCCGATTCCGTGTACGACGCGGTGGAGGTTCCCCTGCTCGCCGCGCAAACCGCGGCGTGCCTTGAAGTGGTGCACGCGATTTTTGGCATCGCGCGCTCGCCGGTGTTGGTCACCGCGATGCAGGTCTCGTCACGACTGATGGTGGTGTGGGGTGTTCTGTGGGTTTCGCCCCCGTCAAGAACCGCGACGCTTGTTTTTGGCAACGTGTTCGGAACAGAAATCGGACTCGGCGTCCCATCCTTGCTCGTGTGCTGGGGCATCACCGAGTGCGTGCGGTATTCCTTTTACTTCTGCAAGCTACGGGGCAAGGTTCCACCCTTCATCGTCTGGGCCAGGTACTCCTTTTTCATTCTGCTGTACCCGCTAGGCGTGTCCTCCGAGCTATGGTGCGCGTATAGCGGGTTTTCGCATTTAGTAAACTCGGGGCGCTGGTCGTTGCCGATGCCAAACAAGTACAACGTCGCCCTGCACTTCCCGTCAATTCAAATCATGTTCTTCCTCGGGTACGTCCCGGGGTTCCCCATGCTGTTTCAGTACATGCTAGCGCAACGGAAAACGGTGCTTGGAGGGAAGAAGACGAAAAAGGCGTGAAGCGTTTGTGATCTTTTGTCGGGAGGCGAAATAGTGGGAGGCGAAGGGACTGATTGGGGAGGATTCGTCGCGGCGTCTAATATTTTAATCGCGATGGCTATACTATTATTACTCCGCCTCGCTTGCCGCCCTCTGCTGTGCTTCCCGTTGTCGGAGCTGCGCGACGGGTCCTAGCAAAACTTCTTTTTTTGAAACGCGGTACGAAACAGCCGTCCGATCGTCGTCGCTCAGTTTCTCGTCATCGCT
>Ga0115007_10001540_pt1 | contig 14717 bp, 10 predicted proteins | sample ArcOceMetagenome_2_FD_87166 | JGI IMG/M metagenome (GOLD analysis project Ga0115007, IMG submission 87166) | Marine eukaryotic phytoplankton communities from Arctic Ocean - Arctic Ocean ARC135M Metagenome | ecosystem: Environmental > Aquatic > Marine > Oceanic | place: Arctic Ocean | collected... | reverse complement strand
GGATATGGGATTTCCACTGTTTCCTCTTCTCACTAAAAAATCAGGGTCATAATAATAAACAGCAGTACAACTTGGTTGTTGGTTGCCGTCGTCCGATACCATGAAGGGCTTATTTTTGTGATTGTGGACCCAAAATGGTTTCCATTCAACGGTTTCAGTGCCAAGGATTCGTTACCTCCTTGCTTAATCTTCGTATTCCAGTCCGCTTACCACGATTTCCTTTTCGCCCCCTGGGTGCACTAATTCTAAGCCAGTGACAAAGCCGTGGCAGCCATAACTGTTATATGTAGTTTGTTTTGCGAACCGGAGCCCACATACCTTTCCCGTGGCGGGATCCACAAATTTCATTTCCCCAGGATCAAAGTCGCCGTCGAGGTCAGTCACTGGTTCCCAATCGGGACAGCGCTCTCCCAGGTCTGGAATCAGCGTCGAGAAATCCATGTTCGCCCACTCGGGCTTTCCTTCCAGGTCAATTTGCGCGACGGCATCATAGAATACCTCCATCTCAATCATATAACAAGTCTTTTTGATTTGGTCGAGCAGAATTTTCCAGCAGGCTCGGGCCGTGGCGTTGATGTCACCAGCCGCCATCAATTCTTTCAGCATGGCGATTCTCTGGTCTTTCTTTGCCTGCACGTCGGCACGAAATGTAGCCAACGCTTCGACACCGCCGTAGTGCCTCTCGAACTGCTCCTCGAACTGTTTGTCCTCCTTCTCCTTGTTCTTTATCTTGGTCTCTTGCTCTTGATGGAAAATTCTGAGCATTTCATCAAACTTTTCCTTGGGCATAGAACTTACGTGTTCCATTGTCGAATTAAATTTTTCTTCCGTCACCTCACCCCTATGGGCACCGGCCAACGAGAGAAGAACGTATTTTAATCTGCGTGGAACATAAGTGTTAAAACTTGTAATCTCCATGGAACCAAGAGCAGCAGCTTCCTCATCGGAAAGCGGAGACTCGAGTGCGACGGCACGTGCCTTGATGGCATCGAGAGTTGCCGAGGCGAGTTGGGCGTGTGTCATCGCAAAGCCCGGCGCAAAGCTGGACATAATTCTGTGTCTCTTCCTCTTTTTCCATGATCCAATGTGGGGGAGCCTGTCTCTTCGGTCTTGAAAAATGGCACTAAATATTTGGAATATTTAACGATGTCGTTGAATACATGGTACCATTCTCTCGTTTTACACACAATTAAAAACACAGGAAAGACACACCGAACCCATTCTGACCTTTGGTTAAAATGTTACAGACCAAAAGATTAGAATTATCGATAGACAGATCCTCTTTTCATGCCCAGATATTTCAGCGGAGGAAAAAGAAACCGAACAATCTTGGTGTCGGTTTATTTCTTTGCCAAATGAAAATTTGGCCCTTTAGTTTTCTTTCCAAACTCAACTACATCTACACATAATATGATCAATTATAAAAAATAAAATAAATTACAGATTACAGGAGGACAATTTGTGTTTATTTATTATTAAAATAAATTTTACATATACAGTGTTACCTGTATTACACGCCTACCTGTATCTTGATTTGTTCCCGCTGCTCTTTCGGAGTCTGATTCTATCTTCCATCGACAGATTCGATTTGTTGCCACGACTGCCACCACCACCACCACCACCACCACTAGTTCTGGCACGAATAGAACGATCGTTGTTGCCTCGATGGCCTTGCTTGTTGGTACTGTTCCCAGAACGTCCATTCCCAACTTCATTGGTGGTGGAGGTGGTGGTGGTGGTGGCAGTCGTGGCAACAAATCGTTTTCTTTTCTTGTTGCCTCGATGGCCTTGCTTGTTGGTACTGTTCCCAGAACGCCCATTCCCAACTTCATTTCCTCCTCCACCATTCCCAATCGTACAACCCACGCAACCCAACGATATCCTTTTTCTAGAAACATCCACTTCCAGTACCACAACTTTCATTGACATACCAGCACCCATGGCAACATTACTGTTGTTCTTTTGATGCGTATTCATTTGACTTGTATGCAACAAACCATCTGTACCCACGCCTATGTCAACAAAAGCACCAAATGACGTTAAATTTCGAATAGTCCCATTTAAAACACTCCCTACTTGAACATCGGACAATTTCATGGGTCCATCACGCATGGCAATTGGTGTTACATGTCTTCTTGGATCTGACATTGCACCCGGTTGAGACAAGAATTGAATTGTCATGAGCAACGTCGGCAACTCGACGTTGTATTGCTTGCACAATTTCAATTTACTGGTTTCACTCATATTTTTTAATTGCACGACTTCGTCTTTGGTGATGGCGGAGGAGGAGGACGACGAGGAGGAGGAGGAGGACGAGGAGGAGGAGAAAGTCGATGTTCTGATTTCTTGTACTATGCCATTTGCCAAACGATACGATTCCGGGTGGACATTGGTATTGTCCAACCAATTCCGACTGTTTATAATTCTTAAAAAACCAACACATTGCTGGTATGTTTTTGAACCAATCCCTTTGATGTCCAACAATTGTTCTCGTGTTGCCAATGGTCCTTTTTTTCGCACATGTGTGTGTATGTTGTTTGCAAGTGTTTTGTTCAACCCACTTACAAATTTTAATACATCTTTGGAAGCCTGGTTCACCAAAACACCAATGTCGGAGACGACTGTTTGCACGACCACGTTTAAATGTTCGTCCAATTTTTTTTCATTCAAATCATGTTGATACATCCCCACCCCCATGGATTTAACTGGTATTTTCACCAATTCGGACAATGGATCTTGTAATCTTCTTGCAATGGAGACGGCGCCAATGAACAAAGGATTGGCACCACGACCAAATTCCGCGGTTGCTGTTTTGGAAGTGGAATACACAGAGGCACCACTTTCATTTACAATGACGTATTGAATTTTCGCGCGAACCTTCGTCGCATTTGTGTTGTGGCGGTTGTATTGACCCACTAAACCGGCGACCAACGTTTCTGATTCCCTCGATGCCGTCCCATTGCCAATTGAAATGGTACCAATCCGATGTTTGGAAATCATTCGTAACAATACATTGGAAGCTTCTCGGTTCTTGTTTTGTGGTGGGTGAGGATAGATTGTTGTTGTTTCCAGGACATTGCCCGCATGATCAATTGCGGCAAGTTTGCATCCAGCACGAAAACCAGGATCCAACCCCAACACGTTTCGACTTCTGTTGGCGGTCGCTAGAGGAAGTGGTGGTTGCAACAACAAAGATTTGACGTTGTCGCCAAAACACAGCATTGCGTGGTGTTTTGCTTGATCCAATAATTTAGTTCTTACTTCTCGAAACAACGATGGACGTATCAATCGAGTCCATGCATCCATTGCTGCTTCACTCAACAAGCGATCGAGGTAACGACGTTGTGAAAAAGAATTGGAAGAAGAATTGCGAGATGCATGGGCTGCATCTCTCATGCGTTGAGCGATGAACCAATGAAGTCGTTCCGTGGGTGTTTTGTCGGAAGTGTTGTGTGAACCACCCATGGGTCTTACTTTTACGGTGACCGTCAATGATTTTTCTTTGGCACATCGTTCCAGTGCTAACGATTGATGGGGTCGAACGGAACGAAGCGGGCATGAAAAACCATCGTAGATGGACGGTGGTCGGGGAGGGGGAGGAGAGGATTTGCTGCTGCTGTTGCTGCTGCTGCTGCTGCTGCTGCTGCTGGATGTTGTTTTTCGCGTTTTGCTGTGTAGCATTCCTTGCTGCCATATGTAACTGCGAAGCCAAGCACGCACAGTGCTGTTTTGAGAATACATTTGAGCTACAATGTCTTTGACACCAGCGACAAATTCCGTGCTATTTGCCACGGTCGACGTTGATTGAATGGCTTGTTGTTCTTGTTGACGAAACCAAGTGTCGGTGCCAGCATTGTTCCAAATCGTTTGAGCAACGCCACCCAGTCCAGCTTTCATTGCTTTTTGTGCTCTTGTCGAAGTTGACTTTTTGAACGGCAACCACAAATCTTCCACTTCTTGTTTGGTTTTGCACTGCAGAAATGCATGACGCAACGCAAGATTCAGGGAACCGTCGTTTCTTTTTTCCAACGTCGTGATTGCTGTTTGTATTTTGGTCTGCAAAGATTCGTAAGTATGGTAGGAGGAGAGCAGGGCAACCAGATCTGACGCCGTTGCATGGTTGATTTGTTCTTGGCGGTATCGTGCGACAAAAGGGATGGTGCATTGTTCGGTTGTCAGGAGGAGGAGCGCCCGTTTGAGATGGGGCGATCTTGGGTGGTAAGCAGCACAAAAGGGATTGATGTACATTGCTACTTGCCTTAACAATGTGGAAGGTGATGAAACTAAAACATAGATCTAATCATTCAATTGCCTTCACTCCCGAATCAGCGTCTTCGATCTTCGATCTTTCTCGGCTTCAGACCCCCTTCTCAGTACTGTTGAGAAAACATTTCATCCTGGTCATACGGGTTGCGTTGTTGACCTCCCTCTGGAAAAAAACAATGCCAGCACATCAAAGATCCCGTGATTCACGGTTGCACAGCCTCCTTCAGCAAGCGGGTGGAACGAAACCGATGGGGTTGAAAACTTTACGTACTCCAGGGTTGAAACTGCGGCGCAGGCCCACCACCAACACCAAACAACCACAACAGCATCGCCACTCCGCTTCTGCCAACCAACTTCCTCTCACTCGACAAACGCTCCACCACCATACGACGGGCAGCACGACGGTCATTCCTCCTTTGAATCTCCACCGCACTCGTACCAAACGAAGACCACGACGTCGTGTATCTACTACTGCGACACAGAACCAATCCTTGGGCACACCTCAGTCTGTCCATCAAGGAAGGCATCCACATCAATCCTCGGCACGTCCATCGACGGTCAGTTCACTGTGGGACAATGGACCATCCACTTTGCGGCGGCGTGTGGAAGCGGGAAAACGATCGGAATGGGCACAAATAGTCACCAAAGATTTACACAATTTTCGGACGGAGACTGCGTACGTCAAACAACAAAAATTGCAAAAAGCACGGCGGTACGCCCAAGACATCCGGACAACAATTGATTTAAGAGCTTCTTTGAACAATTCAACGTTGGCCAAAGCAGAAAAAGACAATTGGAAAACGGTGTTGGTGAAGGAAGAGCAATCCAATGCGATTGTGAAACGTGCTCAAGTCCGTGAAAACAAATTAAAAGCGTTGCAATTAAAAAAGGACCGTGATGCACATGTTAAAATATTGCACGCAAACAGAAAAGAAGAACAAGAGTACCATGAACATTGGAATGAAAAAATTGTCGCCGATGCCAAAGAGAGTGTTGCGTTGACCGCGGCAACGAAACGATTGAAAAAGAAACAAGAACGAGACTACATCTTACGAACAATGAAAGAACACGCCAAGGCCAAACAAAAGTTGATCAAAAATCATCAAAAACAATTGAACATCGAACAAGCTTTGCAAAACAAACACAATCAAAATGTCAAGGGAGAATACGTGACGGAGGCCGAAAGGAGAAAAAGAGAGACGCAAAGAATTGATAACATTCAAACCCGGTTGATGAAGATGGGTGAGACCTGGGTGGGCCGAGATGCTACAAAAAGAAAAAAGGAACAACATTTGTTTGCAACCATCAAAGACGGCCCTCATGGTCAATCCAGTGGCATGGACTATGAAATCAAAGTTGCAAAATTGACCCAGAAAATAAAAAAAAACAAAATGAAACATCGAAGAAGAGAATTGTTGGAACAAATGGTGTTGAAAAAAGAAAGAAAAATGAAGGACAAAATTATTGAAGCCGATTTTGCCTTGCATGCATCGACCGAAAAAGTCAAAGCTGGAATGTTTCAAGCGTATTACGACGAGGAGAAATTAAGAAAAAAAGACATGTATGGCAAAGAATTGAAAGCACAAATGGAAAGAAGAAAAAAAATCAAACAAAACAACCCCACAGGAATCCATGCACGAATGACCGAGCATGAAAAAACATTGAATTCCAAAACATTGGCAACAATGGGCATTACCGAACATACCACTACGGGGGGCGGTGGTGGTATACGGACAAAGAAGCGAAGGGGAGACAGCAGCAGACGAAATCAATCGGTGGCGTCGGGGCGTGGACCAGAAAGTCAAATTTTTTTAAACACTTATGAGGGAGATGCAAGTTTGTCCAAAGTATCGTCCCATCCCATTCCTAAACATGTCCCCGTTTCACAAGCACCCTTTCATGTGGATACGGTACCGGTAGCTGTCGCGGGTGCCAGTGCGACTGCTCGTAGTCAAACACCGTTCAATGCCTACCGTAGAAATCGTGATGGTGCCCACGAGGAATTGATGAAATTAAGCAGGCCAGGGACGTCCAATTCAAGTCTGTATTCCTCGTTGCGGCATTCACATAATCCAAGAAAAAGTCGGTCGTGGTTTGACGACGAGCTGTGATCAATTGTGGTAGTAGAGTGTAAAAAACACAAAATACATGTTTTTCGTTTTTCTCTTTTGTTGTTTACCATCTACGACAGCGACAAGGGGATTTACCGGTAGTTTCGTTGTTCATTGCCAAATCTCGCTTTCCACTGCCACTGCTTTCCAGCAGGTTTTCAACTCCAACACTCTTTCTCGCATGGCTACCACCAAACTCGACGAAGGCACTCCGGATACAATGAACCAAGTGACGCGACGCCTTCTTTCCACCTCTCCTCTCAGATCTTTGACTGTAGATAAACTGAACCCACGTGTACTGGAAGCACAGTATGCGGTACGTGGTGAATTGGTGTTAAAATCAATGCAGTACGCGAAAGAATTAAAAAACAATGCTCAACACAATTTACCTTTTGATTCCATCATTGCTTGCAACATTGGAAACCCACAAGCAGTTGGGCAAGCCTCCATCTCCTTTCCACGTCAAGTGTTGTCGTTGTGTACCTGTCCAGAATTGTTAAACATTCCTGCCGTGGTGGACGCATTGCCTTCCGACGTGGTGGAACGAGCGCGCAATTATCTCAAAGAAATACCAGACGGTACCGGTGCTTATTCCGAATCAAAAGGAGTCGAAGTCGTGCGCAACGAGATTGCCACATTCTTGAAGGAACGTGATGGGCATGACGCGGATCCCCGACACATTTTTGTGACCGATGGTGCTTCACCGGCGGTACAAATGTCTTTGCAAGCAATGATTGCGCATGAAAACGTGGGTATTATGATACCGATTCCACAGTACCCGTTGTACTCTGCCGCCATTGCCGTGAACGGTGGCAAGGCAATCTCCTACTATTTGGACGAAGCCAACGATTGGTCCGCGCCGGTGACGGAATTGCAACGTTCGTTGGACGAAGCAAAAGCAAACAATGTTGAATGCCGTGCCATTGCTGTTATCAATCCAGGCAATCCAACGGGACAAGTAATGTCTGAACATGAAATGAAAGGAGTTGTACAATTTTGCCACGACAACGGTTTGGTGCTGTTGGCCGATGAAGTGTACCAAGAAAACATTTGGGCAGACGGCCGTGAATTTGTTTCTTTTAAAAAAGTTGTCCGTGACATGGAACAAGCCAATGAATTGGTGCAAGGACAAACTGAATTGTTGTCTTTTCATTCCATCAGTAAAGGTTTTTTTGGGGAATGTGGACGAAGAGGTGGTTACGTTGAATTTGTCAATATTAACGAAGACGTGTTGGATCAAATGTATAAATTGGCGTCGGTAAATTTATGTTCCAATTTGGATGGTCAATTGACCATGGGCTTAATGGTACAACCGCCCAAAGAAGGTGAACCCTCCTATGTACAATACATTGAAGAACGAACTAATATTATGGAGTCCCTGCAAAGAAGAGCAAATAGAATCGTCGTTGCATTGAATGGTTTGGAGGGTGTCACGTGCAATGTCACCCAAGGTGCTTTGTATGCCTTTCCTTCCATTACTTTGCCACAGGGAGCGGTTGATCGTGCGAAAGAATTGGGTAAAGCACCGGATGCGTATTATTGTTTGGAATTATTAGACCATACTGGGATTGTTGTTGTACCTGGCTCTGGTTTTGGCCAGGCCAGTGGGACGTGGCATTTTCGTACTACGATATTGCCACAAGAAGAACATTTTGACGATGTGATTGAACGCATGTCTACTTTTCACCAACAATTTTTGGACCGATTTCGGTAGGTTTGGGTGGAAATGAGGGGCACACAAACGATAAGTGAAATTGATGAATAACCTTCGTGTCACAGTGTCACGAATGTGCACGGTACACCTTGGTGTACCCGGGTACACAATTTTTTTCCAGAAGGTGTTTGATAGAGAGTAGTACAGATAGTCTAGAAGATCGTACAAAAAACAACACCTTTTCTCTTTTTTCATATTATTCTACCATCGATGGTACACTATACCATGTCGACCCTCGGTAATATTTCTATTTTCTATTTTCAATGAATTTTAAACTGTGGGTTTTCAGAGATGTGATTTTGTAATTGACCGACACGAGTTAAATATTCTCTGGTTGGTTGATCCATTGCTTCAATGTTAAATTTAAAATGATTGATTTTCAATACCGTACCAACAACAATGTCGGTGGCTTTGATGTAGGGTTCATTGGCCGTTCTACCATTTGGTCGAAATTGACCACGTGTTAAAAATTTACCACCGGCAAAACCAGCGTTTGGGATTGGTGGTTCAAAGACTCTCATTGTATCGTTTTCTAAATAGTAAATGATAACAAAATGTCGTTCATTGTTTTCATTGACATCCGATTTCATGTGTGCTGAAAATCTTAACAATTGTCCTTCAAATTTATGGTATTTTTTTTCGTCGCGTCTTGGTCTTCGTGGCACCAAACGTTTGCAAGAATTCAAGGTATCTTCTTCACCACCTAAACCATTCCACACGGGTGGTTCACGTACCTGAAGAACAAAAAAAATTAATAAAAAGAACATTGAAAACCAAAGGGTCAGTTGCTTGAACAACACTGCGACAACGATGGTTCAATCAACTGCACCGCATCACCAAATATCGAACCACAACAACAACAACAACTTACAGGCCATACTACGGGTGGATCGCGTCGATAATTATCTTCCGGTTGCTCAAACCCAGTTAATTTACTGTTGTTGCCAAACCATATACGTGACAAACGATCAACCGCTGCTATTCGGACGGGACGACCAAACATACTGATTGTATTGCCAATTTGTAAATCATGGTATGTTAAATAATCTCGGGTATCGACATCGGACCGTTGTCCAAAATATTCTTTGCCCCAATCTCTCAATAATTTACCTCTTTTCCATAATTTATTGAATGGTCCTTTGCCGGAATTTTTTTTCTCAACTTCAATGATTTGCATTGTATCGTCTTCTAAGAAATATATAATGGTTAAATCCGCAATTTCACCATACTCACGTGACGTATCGTCCCAGTACGCAGCAACTTTTAAAGTTTGACCATTGTAATCAATGAATCGACCCATTTTTTCACTGTCGTGCCACGTTTTACCCAGCAACGCTTCGCAATATCTTTTGAAATCTTTGTCTGCAACTTTGGTTTTTAACCATTCCGGTACAAAATCAGACCACGTGGTTTTAATACCAGTGGGCAAAGGTACTTTGTCGGGTTGTTCGATACCGGCTTTGTCAAGAACATACCCGCGCGTAAATGGATCGGCGTCGGTGATTAATATTGTTTTGCCGTAAATTAATAAAGTATTGCCGACACATATGTCTTGCCAGTGTATCATACGGGGGTTGCCTGATTTACTTTCTTCTGTTTTACCGTCGACGGTTTCCAATGCAATTCGGTGACGATTGACCAGGTGTCCTTGAGGCAACCCACTGTTTGTTTGGCGCGGTTCCGACAATTCAATGGTATCATCTTCAAGATAATAAAACAAACATATTTGACGTAAGCGTTCTTGTTCAACTTGTGATTCGTCAACCGCTTCACGGTAAAAACCATACCAACGAAGCACTTGTTTTTCATGGCGAGCAAATTTAGGTGTGAACCCACCTTTTGTGGGCGTTAATCCAGTGGAATTGAAGAGAGTGGCAGTTGTATCGTAGCGATCTTCGTAATCTTGAACAGGACGTCGAAGAGACATGTCGCGATCTTCCGCACGCAGTTCTATAGACACTTCACTGCCATCGGGTTGAATAAACCGCCCAAAGTTGGTCACGACACCCCAACTTTTAGCGCCGGGTCTTTTTTTAGGACTGTTGTTGACCCACCCCGGTTGGTTTGGTATTTCCACATTAAACTTGGTCGACATTGTAGTGTTTGTTTATTGCAGCACAACCAAAAACGGCTCTGTAATAATAAAATTGCCTGCACAGAGATGGAAGATGCCGTTGAAACTTTTGACACTGTGTAATGCCTTCTTGTTTGAACCAATTCACAGTGTCAGAAAGAATTTGTTTGAACTGAAGAACTGAATATCCTCCTTATCCTCCTTCTTGCTCTAAACTACCTGTAATTCGCACAACGATGCCATAGACGTCCACCCTGTTTTCACTTTATAATAAATGGGGGACTGTCTCCCTGCTGGCTTCGAATGATGTAACGAAGTCGAAATTTGCACAATCGAAACTCCACGCTGGAACAATTCTAGAATTTGATATTGGGTCGCAACACAACACAATTAGGACGCTCTGTCGTTCTGGATTGTTCAATACCGTCATCTCTTCTTTTGTTTATATTAGGTGTTTCTAATTGATTGACTTCAATCCACAAGACTGGTGCAGTACGCTGTCGAATTTTTGGAAGGCTAAAAATAACAGTTCCACGACAGGGTCAGGCAGCAGCAAACGATGTCCTACACTTGCCGAGAATGCAATATGAATTTTGAATCGTCAGAGTCACTTGCAAATCACAAAGCAAATTTTTGCATTGATTCTGATTGGGTGGATCCAGAAGTAATGAAACGTCAACTTGAAAACGAAGAAGCCGGTGGTGCCAATGGTGGTACACGCGAATTGTCTTTTGATGAAGTCAAATCTTATTTAAAGCGGCGGGCTACGGGTGAGGAGACTGGGTTCGATCGTGTTGGTGGTAAAAGCATACAAAGCTTGCGCGACACGTTCAATAAAAAAGGTGGTGAAGGTTTGGAAGAGATGCATCGTATCGTCATGACGCAAAGAGCTCAGGAAAAAGCTGAAGAATTGAGAAAATTAAAAATACGACAGCAAAAAATACGTGCCCAAAGAAATCAAGACGAACGTGAAATACGTGATTTAATGAGAGATTTGGAAAAACGAAAAGAAGTGGAATTGAGGGCAAGAATGGAACGTGAAGTAGTCAAACGTGAATTAAGAAATTTGGATGCTGTTCAATTGAAATCAATTGAATCGGAACGCAAACAAGAAATTGCTCAATTGGCACGAGAACGAGAACAATTAAAAATGAGGGAGGATGAATTGTTGGCTGAAGTGGCAAAATTAGAAGATCGTATCACAAATCGTGAAAAAAGTTTCAAACAACAACAAAATCAAGTGGAAGATTATTATTTAAAAAATTTAAATCAAAAAAAAGATGCACATAAAAACGAGCAAATGCAATTGGCACAATACCGTGGGCAACGGAGTACGTTGTCTATCAATTTGTTGGTGTGTGGTACTGTTTTTGAAAGAACTTCACGCCTGTTGCTGACCTCCTCCATTGTTCTTGCTTCTTGCTTCTTGCTTCTTGCTTGCTTTTTTGTTACTGTGTTTCCGACACCCACAACAGGTGCACGATTGAAAGCACAACGGCAAAAATTAGAAAACGACCGTCAAAAATTAGAAGAAGATATGGCACGAGTCAACGAAGAAGTGGCTCGAAAACATGTTAAAAAAAAGGACGGCGAAGCCAAAGAAGGTCTGCTTGCTGGTTTTGCACCGGACGATACAATGACTGACAAAGAAGAGTTGCAAAAGATGGTTGAACACATTCAAGGAACCCTGGGTGCTGAAACTGTTCGATTGAAAAAAATGAAAACAGATCATCAACAATTGGTACGTGTTTGGCCACTAAAGTTGGAAGCCTCTCTTTGGGTCATTCTGATCTGGTGTGTGTGTCCCATTCAAACATTCAAATGTTCTCTAACGTTCCCATTCTATATTTTTATTTCACTGTTTTTATTTTTCAACTCTTTAGATTCAAGACGATCAAGCATCTCAATTAGAACTGGATTCACAATTGGCTGAAATGAATAACGGTACATCACGCATAAACAATCAACCATTGTCCGAACAAGCAAATAATTATGTGAAAGAGACCCAAGCAGAAATTCAAGACATGTTGCATGGTGGTGGGCAAGGTGATGCCTCTACAGTTGGTGGTGGTGGTACACTGACAAAAGCAGACAAAAGAGATTTGCGAAGGAAAAAAGAATTGGGTGTCAAACTGCAGGGAGCGGTAGTGGATGAATTGGATCGTATGGTTGCAGAGACAGATACTGGCACTCTGCCTTTCAACGAACCGATGCGTTCATCGACAAATACGTCAGGCGCGACTGCGACGTCAGGTGGTGGTGGTGGTGGTGGTGGTGGTGGTGGTAGTGCTTCACAAAGAAGAGGACGTTCCTCCTCACCCACGAGAGGGACTCTTGACCAAAAGGGGGGGGCGGGAGGGAACATGCAGTCCCAACAACAACGGAACAGTGACCCAATATTGGCTGAAATCGAACAATTGAAAAGGGATTATGAAAACAGCAGGCAACGTGACCCAAACATGTTGAGTGCAATACGCTCGTTGGAAAGAGACTATCAAATGAAGCAAAGAGGCCAGAACATCATGAGCAACAACCAACAGCAACAACAACAAGGTTTACCACCCGTGCAACAGAACAACAACCAATACCCTAATTATGCACCCGTGCCAAATCAATACAATGGACAGCAACAACAACAACAACAACAACAACAACAACAACAACAACGCCCACCACAAGGCATGTACGGCCAGTACGGCCAACCGCAAGGCATGTACGGCCAACCACCACAACAGAACATGATGATGAATCCAAACATGATGATGCAACCAAACAATGGCATGATGATGGGTGGAGGGCAACAGCAGCAGATGGCGCAGCAGCAAATGATGCAGCAGCAAATGATGATGGAAAGGGAACGCATGCAGCGTGAAATGGACGAAATGATGCGGGAAAAGGAAAGAGAAAGTAGTTACGGCAATCAACAACAACAACAACAACAGATGCAACAAATGATGATGCAAATGACGCAAGCCATCGCTACTGCCGGCAGTGGTGGTGGTGGTGGTGATGGCATGTCGGGGCTGTCACAACAATTGGCAATGTTGAACGGCGGCGGTGGTGGTGGTGGTGGTGGCAAGAGCAACGGCAAAGAGTTGATTGATGAGAATGCATTGCGGCAGTTGACAATATTGAGTCAAGGACCCTTGAAAAATTCTGAATTGTATCATTTACACATGCAACATTTGAGTGAATTGACAAAAACTAGATTAGAAATGGATAAATTAGAACAGCAACAAACACTGCTGACGATGCAAAATGATTTGAAACGAAAGAATGCCGAACATGAAAAGGAAGCCGAACATGAATTGTTCATGTCTGAAAAAAGGAGACAGTTGAGAGCAGCGCGTATCCAAAGAATCCTGGCCAAAGAAATGCCGGGTGGTGCCGCTGGTGACGACATGCTGTCGAAAAAATACGATTCGGAAGAAGGACTGTTTATATGGTTTGATTTTGCGTTGGGTATTCCCACTCGTTTTCGAAAATTGCAATTGGTGTATTGTTTTGCGATTGACACGCAAGTCCAAACCAAACCCAAAGCATTGCCCATTGCGGATTGTGAACCAGGTATGTATCGTGTTTGGACTTTGATTGCGCATACTGTCTACTGTCACTGACCCCACTCGAATCTTTTTCTTTTGTTGCGTACCTTTCTTTGTTGCTGGGTTTCTCTGGTGTGCTGCAGAAAGCAATCAATTGCAAAAGGCTATTTTTGGCGGTACTCGTAAAGTATCCAACGTCGGCATGGCCCCGCAGACCAGAGTTGTGATGGAGGTGCAAAGTGTGACGAGTGGTGGTGGCGGTCAACCTCGTTTTGAAAGTATTGGGTGGACTGCGTTGGATTTTTTTACGCCTACCAGTGATGGCAGTGGGCAATTGGAGTTGAACAGTGGTTTGCATCGGTTGCCATTGCAGCGTGGTTCCATTCAATGGTATGCTTAGTATAGGCGCGCTCTTTCTCTCCCACTGGGCTCTGTGGTGGTTCGTTGAGGACTAACTTTGCTTTCGTTGCTTTCGTGCTTTCGTTGCTCGTCCTCGTTTTTCTACCTTTTTTCCATGTGTTTCTCAAAACTTCCTCTTTGTTCTCAGGCAAAAGTTGGATGATATCAACTTGCCTACAACGGCACACATTAGTTTGTATTTACGTGTGGTGAATGCGTCTGACAATGGTCGTGCGAAGATTATGTCCATCGAACCGAGTGTTTCGCAATATTCCTACCGGTATCCTATGGCCGTGAAAGGAGTCACCCGAGGTAGCAAATCAACCAGAGGAGGACGAGGTGGCAGAAGAGGAGGACGTGGAGGAAGAGGTGCTCGATTGGCCAGAAAAGCAGCCATGGAAAAAGGTAGGTGGTGGTTTGTTGTACTAATGGTGTTGGTACAGTTGCGAGCATGGTTTGATGATCAGAGTACACTCTGCCAACCTGTTGCTTTTGAATGTGTGTTGTGGGTGTTTCGAGAAGATTGTTGTGTTGTGTGGGGTTGTGGAACTGATGTTTCTTGTATTTAAAAATCATTTGAACTGCGTTGTGTGTGTGTGTGTGTGTGTGTG
>Ga0115007_10001538_pt1 | contig 14742 bp, 18 predicted proteins | sample ArcOceMetagenome_2_FD_87166 | JGI IMG/M metagenome (GOLD analysis project Ga0115007, IMG submission 87166) | Marine eukaryotic phytoplankton communities from Arctic Ocean - Arctic Ocean ARC135M Metagenome | ecosystem: Environmental > Aquatic > Marine > Oceanic | place: Arctic Ocean | collected... | reverse complement strand
TGGTAGCAGTACTGTTGGTATTGAATGTGCACAGGCAATTGTAGCAGACTGGTTCGGTGCTAATAGTGATAGACGCATAAAAAAAAACATAGAAGATATTGACGACGGTGATGCTTTAAAAATACTTCGGGAAATACCAGTTAGATATTACAATTATAAAGATGATGTAAGAAAGGGAACACAAAAGGTAGCTGGTTTTATTGCACAAGAAGTTAAAGAAATTTTCCCCATGGCCGTTGCAACATCTCCTTACGATAAAGCTATACCAAATATTTTAAAAAAAATAACTAATGAAGTTTGGGAAGAAATAACAGATTCTAGTAAAAATAAATGGTTGTTGAAAAAATTCGATTTAATTGATTCAAGTGGAGTTATTCTACCAGCAGATATTTCAGGAGGTAAATCATATAAATTCGAAATGCAAGATGTGTTTGATGAAGAAGGGGAAGATAACGTATTTTTATCTGATTCTGATGGAAATTTCATATTTGAAAAAAAATGGAAACATTTATTTCTTTATGGTATTTGTATAGACGATTTTCTTACAGTTGATAAAAATAAAATATTTGCAATAAATTTTTCAGCATCGCAGGAAATCGACAGGATACAACAAGCAGAAAAAATAAAGGTAGAGGAATTAGAAAAAGAAAATTCAGAATTAAAAACGGAAATAGAAATCTTAAAAACACAGATGTCTGCAATACTTGCAAGATTAAATACAGCAGGTATTTAATATAAATTGACTTAATAATAATTAAATAAAATATTATTAAGATGGAACCTCCACAATATTTGGCAAAAAAAAATCCACATCCAAGAGATGAATCAATAACATTTGAGGAAGGTCCTCATATATATACAATAGATGGAGACAGTGATTATATGTCAGTAACAACTTGGAATCATTCACATTTTGACCATTTTGATGCAGATAAAATTATTGATAAGATGATGATGGGTAGAAAATGGGGACCAGCTCATAAATATTGGGGTATGACAAAAAAAGAAATAATAAAAATGTGGGAAGAAAATGGAAAAAAAGCATCAACCGCAGGGACAAAAATGCATTATGATATAGAATGCTATTATAATGATATGGATATAGAAGTGGAAGAAGATTGTATAGAATGGAAATATTTTGAAGAATTTGAAAAAGAAATAGGTGATAATAAGGAACCATACAGAACAGAATGGATGATTTGGGATAAAAAATTAAAATTTGCGGGTTCTATTGATATGACGTATATAAATAAAGATGGAACAATAGATATTTATGATTGGAAACGAAGTGTAGGAATTAGAATGGATAATAGATGGCAAAGTGGATTAACAGCATGTATTAAACATTTACCAGATTGTAATTATTATCATTATTGTTTGCAATTAAACACGTATAAAGCTCTATTAGAAAAGAATTATGGTGTAAAAGTGAAAGATATGTATTTAGTATGTTTGCATCCAAATAATGAAAATAAAACATATCAAAGAATAAAAGTGATAGACTTACAAGAAGAGGTAATGAATTTGTTTAAATTACGTAAAAAAATGTTAAATAAAGAACTTAAAAATGAAATTACAGAATAATTTATATGTCTAATGAATTTTGCAATGGAAATGATAAAAATATTGCTTGTGCGGAATGTATGAAAGATAATTTATTACTTCCTTTATTTTTTTTAATTAGTTTTGTTCCAATAACATTATTATTTTCAAGTTGGGTAGTAGCAAAATATATATTTTTGCCATATGTAGAAATGGTGAAAAATGAGAAAGAAATAGAATGGCCGGAAGAGAAAGAGATAGTTAAATATGAGGAGAAATATCCAATTATAGAAAAGAATGTAATAAATGAAGATTTAGATACGAATAATTGTTGTGTATGTGAATCAACACCAGATGGATTAGTATTTATGAAATATAATAAAAAAAATGAGATATTTGATTGGTGGGGAGATAATAAATCAATATCTTACAAATATCTGGAAACAGTAGCAAGAAAATATGTAAATTCATTTAAATGCAGTAATTTTTATATTGATAGAGAGGAAGATGTAAAACAACAAATAGAAAAGGAGAAAGAAGAAGAAGAAAGAAAAAAGATGGAAGATGAGGATAAAAAGGAAGAAGTAGTTGATAGTGACGATGATTTATTTGTGAAATTAAAATCAAATGAGAAAATAAAACCAAAAAAGAAAGGACAAAAGGCAGCAATTAATGGTAATAACTATAAATATTGTGGAAAAATAAGTGATTTTAAACTTTTAAAAAAGATAGAGAAGAAGAAAAATAAAAAGAAGTTAGATTTTTCAAGTTGGAAATCAATGTTAAATAATTAAATAAATTATAATTAAATAAATAATAATTTATTTTTTAGTTTTAGTTCTATTATGAGTGCTTTTTTTATGGTGCTTTTTTTTTGTTTTTCTATGACCACCTTTTTTAGAAGGAGGAGAAGTTTTATTTTCAACAGGAGGAGCTGAAGGTTTTGCATCAGGAGGAGAGGAAGTTTTTGCATCAGGAGGAGAGGAAGTTTTTGCGTCAGGAGGAGCGGAAGTTTTTGCGTCAGGAGGAGCGGAAGTTTTTGCATCAGGAGGAGAGGAAGTTTTTGCATCAGGAGGAGAGGAAGTTTTTGCATCAGGAGGAGAGGAAGTTTTTGCATCAGGAGGAGAGGAAGTTTTTGCATCAACAGTAGCGGAAGATTTAACAGAAGTTGTGGATGGTAATTTTTTAGTAACACTATAATCTTTGTCAGTAACATCACCGAAGGGTTGTTGAAGAAAGTTTTCAACAAAATTAGAAACATCTTTTACTTGTTTAGACCTATCTTTTAAAAATTTGGCATATTTTTTAATATTTTGTTTATTTTTATCAGTTGTTCTATCAATAGTTTCAAATAATGCTTCCATAGAATTGGCCCCCAATCCAATGCCGGATGCGGCAGCAGCGGCGGCAGCTAATCCTCCTCTTGCAATAGAAAAAGCATTTCCTATTGGCCCTGCACCAGCAACTCCATGAAATCCAGCATTTAATGAATTTCTTATCATTTTTTCTATTTTATCTGCAACTTTATCTATAGAGGCATCTAATTGATCACCACCTTCGTCCAAAGCATCAGTTCCAATTTTTAAAGCGGGTTTGATAAATTCTTCTTTAATGGCTTCTAAAAGTTTTTCTCTTGCGACTTTAACTCCTTCTTCTTCCCAAATCATATTCATAGCGCCAAATAATCCAGTATATTGTTCGGTTAATTCTTGAAAATATTTCTGAAATTCAGTATCAGTAACGGGTTTATCACCGTCCATTTGAGGTAACATTTGTTTTTGAACTTTTTGTAATAAAGCTTGAGGTATTTTTAATAATAATTTGCTATAAGCCATTAATACATTTTTCATGCCTTCCTCTGACATTTTTTGAGCTATTTCTTGAAAATCTTCTTGTTTAAAAAAACCATATTTCTGTAATTTATCAACTAATTTAACACCATATGGGTCGATTTCTAATGCATTTTTTAAATCTGAGGGTGATATTTTTTTTTTATCGGTAGTTTCAGTTTGTTTAAAGTCACCATCAGGGGGGTCAACAGTAATAGTTTCAATATTTTCTCCTGATGGAATTTTAACACCAAAAGTATTATCGCCTTGTTTAACTGTTAATGTATCCCCTTCTTTTAATCCTTCTGGAACATTTACATCAATATATCTATCTTTTCGCCATGGCATTTTTGGTAAACTTATATCAGGTATATTCATTATTAATATAAGATTATACTTTATTTTTCTTTATCCAATTTAAAAATCCAATGCTTTTTTCAATATTAAAAGAACTACCTAAATCTTCTTTTGCAATTTTCAATGCTAATTTTTGTATTTCATTTAATGAATTAATATACTCAGTAATGATTTCTTTATTATAAGGCATTTTTAATAATATGTAATAGATTATTTTCATATCAATTTTTGGATATAAAACAAATAAAATTTTTTTCATTCATTAATTTTGACATTTCATACTCTATTTTAAATCCAGCTTCAATAAGTTGAGAAAATAACACATCTATTTCATTATCTTTTAATAATTCATTATTATTTTTATTAATAAAAACCTTTAGACAAGAATGATTATCGCAACAGGAAGAAAAAGTATGAAAGGGTGATAATTTTTCCTTTGAAATAATTTTAGTTATTAAATTCAAATTATTATCATTTGGAGGATTACTTATAGAAAATATATTTTTATAACATTTAGTAAATTTATCAAGATGAACAATTTTAATAATTTTGTGAATAGGCATATATAAAATTGAAATATTTTTATCTGTAATTATTTTTGATAAATAAATATGAATATGGATACAAAAACAAAAATATACCGTTTTAAATTTTCTCCAAAGTTTTTGGAATACTTAAGGGATTTTTCAAGAATTCATAGATTTGATACAGCGTGTGGTTTTAAGGATAATTGGGAAATTTGGTGTGATGAAAATAAAGATATAATTGAAGAAGAAAGCAATAAATTAAAAGAAAAGGGATATGATGGTAAAGTTTTAGTAAAAATGTATAAAAGTGCAAGATATTATTTTAAAACTAAATCTAATAAAAAATCTGAGCCAGTAAAGAGGAGAAATTATATAGGATTAGATAGTGATTTTAGAGACGTAATGGATAATCATATTGCAAATGTCTGTGCAAGAAGAGAAATGAAACCAGCAGATGGTTTTGTAAATTTTATGGATGAAGAAAAATATGTTGATAAAATTAATACAGAAACAGTTCGGCTGAAGAGTTATAATTTTGAACAAGAAGAGATATTTGCGAAAATGAAAAAAACATATAAAAATAGATATTTTATTTATCAAAAAGCTAATTAATTAAATATTAAATAATTAATATAAAATATTTTTTTATATTAATATGAAAGGTGGTAAATTAATAGCAGAAGGAGGATATGGTTGTGTATTTCATCCTGGTATAAATTGTGATGGAAAAGAAATGAAAACAAAAAAATACGCAAGTAAAATTCAGAGAATGAGTTCAAGTGCAAAAAATGAGATACAAATAGGAAATATATTAAAAAATATAAATGGATATGAAAATCATTTTGCACCTATTATTAAACATTGTCAGATAGATATAGCAAAAATAAAAAATAACAAATCAAAAACTAATTGTTCAATAATAAAAAAATCAAAATCAAAAGATTTTATTTTAATGAAATTACCGTTTATTAATGGACTTGATTTTATAGATTATTTAATTAATCAAAAAAATAGTATTCAAATAGTAGATAATATAATAAATAGTTATAATCATTTGGTAAGGTCTTGTCAAATGTTAGTAAATAAATCCGTATTGCATTATGATATTAAAGGTACAAATATTTTATTTGATATTGATAAACAACACCCTTTACTAATTGATTTTGGATTATCTATTGATATGTCTAAAAAATATACACAAAAATTTTTAAAAACAATGTTTTATATTTATGCTCCACAATATTATATATGGCCATTAGAAATACATTATTTATCATATTTGATTAATAAAACGAAAGAGCCCTCAAATGAAGAATTAAAAGAAATAGCAAATCGTTTTGTAAAACAAAATACAGCATTACAAAAAAATTTTTCTAATGATTTTTTACAAAAATATAACGATTTATGTTTTAAACAACTTGTAAAATATAATGAAATTAAATTTGATGATAGAATAAATAAAATTATGAAATATTGGAAGACGTTTGATAATTATTCTATTTCAATTATGTATTTGAAATTTTTAAAAGTTATAAATATTAATGGTTTTAAAAATAATAAATTTATTGTTTTTTTTAGTGAATTATTATTACAAAATATACATCCTAATCCAGAGAAACGTTTAAGTTTAATTAATACTATTCATACTTTTAATGCATTTTTATATGAAAAAAATTTAAATAATATTACAACCTTTGGAGAATTAACTGATGGTATAGTAAAAAATAGACAAGAAATAAATGAAAAATTACATTTACAAAAAAAGAAAGGGTTATTAGATACAAAAACTATGAAAAATTTGCAAAGAAAACAATTAAAAAAAGAATAATTATTTTTTATTTTTTTTATTTTTTTTATTTTTTTTATTTTTTTTATTTTTTTTATTTTTTTTATTATTTTTATTTTTTTTGGTTAAAGTTTTTTTCCTACTTTTTTTAAGTTATCTTTTTCCTCCTCTTTTTATATTTTTATAAGTTTTATTGGCTCTTTTTAATATTTGTGTTAAAGAAATTCCTGCATTATCGTAAATGGTTGTTTTAACGTGAGATAGCCATGAGGAGTTTGTCATATATTTATATTTAGATAATAAAATTGAACCATATAAAATATTTACTTACATCATAGTAAGAAAATGACAATGAAATTCACAAGATACTTGTATAATCAAGACGAAGTAAAATTAACTTTATTAGAAAATTTGCTAAATCAAAAAAATTTAAAAGAATGTTATTTTTGGATTTATGAATATTATAAGAGCACTTATGTAGATGAAACTTTTAATTTTATATATAAAATATATTATGATTTTTATGGTTTAAAAAATCCGAAATTTGAAAAAAAGATAAATAAATACTACAAACAATTTACAAATGATAATAATATAAAATATATCTTAGTTATAATTAAAAATTTATTTAAATTTGAAAAAGATTCAACAATATTCTTATTAAGAACATATTATAGTCGCAATTTACTTTCAATTTTAAAATCTAAAAATATTGTATTAGATAATTTTAAAATACCTAATAAAAATCAACAAAAATTAGCTAATTCAATTTGTCAAAAAAATAAAAATGGTATTGCATATTATTTAAAAAAATCAATAAATGATAATAATTTAATCGAATTATTATCAAAAATTTTAAAAAATAATATAATAATTAATGTTAATTATGATAAATATTCTCAATTACTATTTATCATAATTAATAGTTTTAAAATTAAATCAAAAAAAAAAATATTTTATTTAAAAGTAAAAAATGAAGAAATAGAAAATGTATTATTAAGTAATTATAAATCGTATTATGAAAATTATTTAATTATAAATGATGAAAATTATATTTCAGACTGGATGAAGAAAGCACCAATAGGTTTTGATGAAATATTTCCTAATCCGAAAAATCAAATAGAATTTGTAATGAAACAAAAATATAAAGACATACAAGAAGCTTTGGATAATTTATGGAAATATAAAGTTAAAGGTAATGAATATGATTCAATAAATTTTTTCGGTTCTATATTAGAGGACATTCTTTTAAAAATTGAAACGCCATATAAAATATTTCAAAATAAAAGATTATATTCAATATCTGATAATATAGGTTGTTTTAATTTGCAAAGAGATAAATATGATTTAAATAATATATTTTGGTATCATTGGGAATACTTTGCTTACAAAAGTCCTATTTGGAAAAAAAGATTTGATAAATATAATATCAATATAAATGATAAAAAACAGATTATTGAATTTAAAAATGATGATGAATTAGAAGAATTTTATCAAAATTATGGTTTTGAACCGGACGAACAAAATATTAATATTCAAGAAAAAAGTACAAAAAAAGTTAAAAAGATAACATTAAATGATTGGTTATATAATATATTTAAAAAAAAGGTTGGGCGGATTTCTCGAGGAGTGAAAATAAATTATTAATAATATAAAATTGAAATAGCAATTAATATATGTATGTATATTATATATTGATTATGGTTAAAAACAAAAAAGGAGGAAGTAGTCATAAAAAAATGGCAAGAAAAAATGTTGCTCCAAAAGGAGGTTATCATAATAGGAAAATAAGGAAACCTGTTGAGAATGGAGAAATATTTGCACGAGTAACAGCTATTCATGGAGGTGGTCATGCAGGTATATTATGTGCAGATGGTAAGGTAAGAACATTAGTTATTCGTGGTAAATTTAGAGGAAGAAATAAAAGAAATAATACTATTCGTGTGAATACAATTATATTAGCAGCATTAAGAAGTGTTACTATGGGAGAAATTGTATCTGCAAAAAAAAAGGAAAAGGCAGATTTAATTTATGTTTATAATGAGAGTCAAATGGATGAATTAAAAGAAATACCAGAAGTTTATAAAATATTTGACGACACAAAAAAATCCCAAATTAAAGAAGAGATTGATTGTGGTTTTGAATTTAGTGATAAAATTATAGATAATAATTATGATGATAAAAATTTAAATATTAAAATAGAAAACAAAAAGGAGAGTTTATTTAAAGGGGATGATGTAGATATAGATTGGGATGATATTTAATATTCATCATCTTCAAATATATCTATTTCTTCATCACTTGAGTCTGAATCATAATATTCATTGGTATTAATACTGGCTAATATTGCATTCTGTAGATTTCTATTCATTAAATATTCATTTTCCCCTTCAAAAATTCTATTAATATTAGATGCTTCATTTAAAAAATTTCTTCTTTGTGGTCTATGTATATATTGTGTTGGATTATAAATAAAATTCATATTTTCTAACATCTGACTAACAGTATTTCTTGATGTATCTATATTATTAGTTTCGTTAGATATTATAAAATTTTCATCATTTTTTATTTCTTATAATCTAATTCATATCTACAAACTGGACATTTGTGAGACTCTTCAGATAACCAGATTTTAATAGATGTTTTATGAAATATATGACAACATGGTAATTGTATTATTTTATCTCCATTATTAAATTCATCCATTGATATTACACATTCTTTAGTTTCATATTTACTATCATCATAAATTATTTCTTTTAATTTATGATTGCCTTTATCTGATATAACTTTTTTATAAGGTTTTTTTTCCATTAAAGAATTATTTAATATATTTTGTAAGCTATTTCTATTAACTGATGTATTTTCAAATGGTAAACTTAATAAATTTTCTTGTTGATTATTTAAATATTCAACAAGTAAATTTAAAAATCTATTTTGTAAATTATTTGATGAATCTGATATTAAATCGTGTAAATAATTATTTGATATATCGGTTGCCATTATTAATTTAAAACAACATTATATATTTAACTTTTTTTATTTATAATTAAAATATTATAAATAAAATTTAAACCATAGATAAATAATCAGAGATATTTTCATCCATAGCTGTATATCTATTGATATTTAATAGATTATCTAATAAAGAAAAGGGAGTTGTTTCACGTAGAGCATTTAATCCTTTATTTACAAATATATTTAATAAACTGGAACTATATCCACTAAGAAATGTGATATTTTTAGTAAAAGATGTAGCAGGAAATCCTTTTGTTTTTCTAAGATTCCAAAATAAAATATGAGGAGGATTATAAGGTTTTTTATATTTTGTTTTCATTCCTGCATCATAAAATTTTTGAATAATTTTATCATATGCTGTATCAAAAATACCTACATTATGATATCCACAATCAATTTGCATATCACTGAATACGGCTAATACTATTTTTTTAACTTCGTTAGGATTAATATTATTTTGAACGAGAGATTCGCATATTTTATCGCAAGCTAAAAAGAAATCAGTATTACATCCCCATGCAGAGTTTCTTACCTTTTTTGCTTTTTCTACAAAATCTTTACAATCTTCAGTATTAATCCACTTAGGATAAGCATCAAAGGTTAATAATCTATGTCTGAAATTAGGATGACAAATTTCACTGATACGTAACGATAATCCAATAGCATTATTAAGTGGAATACAACTATCGCATTCCATAGAACCCGATGTGTCACACATTGGAATAATACACATATTTTCTAATCCTTTATTATTTCCTCCATTACTTTTCCATTGTAAATTAATAGTTTCTCTAATGGTATTATCATCGTCAATTAATTCATTATAAGAATAAGCATCTTTTGCTAATTCTCCTACATTTAATCTTTTACCATGAATCTTTGCGGTTTTATCACCAGATAATGCTTCAATTACATGTTGTTTATAATTTTCAGCACATTTTAATCTATCTTCAAGATTAGATTTTAAAAGGTTGATTTTAGTTTTGTTTAAAAATGCATTTTTTTGTTTTCTAAGAGTAATCGAAGTTACCTTATTAAAATCTATATTTTTCCAATCTTTCCCTGCCATTTTAACCTGTGTAGTATCGCATCCTCCATTACTTCCAGATAATTTTACAAGTAATTTTTTAAGATGAATTTTTTGTTTTAGTTGTGCTTTTATCATTTGGTGATGGTCTCTCCAACCATTATCTGGAATCTCCACAAAATCAGGAAACATTATATTAGATAATTTTTTAAAAATCCAATTAAATCTTTTGGATGATTTTTCTCTGGGAATCCATTTACCACATAAACTTACAGGTTTATTTTCATTAAATAATTTTTCATCTTTTTTTAACCATTTCATAGCAATATTTGTTAAAATTTTATCAACAAGAGGATGTGTTTGTTTTTCAAGAGTATTTTCATTTAAATATGCTAAAAAATATTTAATATCTTTGAAAGACCCATACTGATGTCCATTAAGACAACTATGAGAATAATCTACACAATGTAAAAAGGAATTGTAAGCTAAATCGGGATAATAACGATGCCAAATTTCTATTTGAAACCAAGTATTAACCATATCACCTTTTCCTTTAACAATATCTCTGGTTTGAGAAATTAATTTGTAAAGATTTGATAATTCTTTTTCATTGTCTTCCCAATTAAGATTATCTAAAAGAAAAATTAATTTTTTTTGTAAATCACTAGTATCTTGAGTTCGAACTAACTGAAAAAAGAATTGTGTTATTAATTCTTTTGGTTTTAAACTCCAATCATATTCGATATGTCCTTTTTCGCCAATGCGTTTTAAATTATCATCAAATGCTGAAACGATACTACTCATAATATTGTAATATTCAAACACTTTTTTAATATGTTTTTTTATGTTTTTATTTTCTTCTTCTTGTCTTACGTTTTGTTTTCTTTTTTATATATATCTTTTTAGTTGTGGATTTTTTTTCTTTTGAATTATCATAATAAATAATATATAAACTATTTAAATTTTTGAAAAAATGAATAGTATCATCCCATTTCATTTCCGATAAAGTTGATTTAATAGATAAAAAATTATAATTTTCATTATTTTTTAAATATGATGAAAGTTCGTTAGTTTTCAAATCAATATTATACTGTAATATTGATATTAACTTATGATCTTTTGAATTATATATTTTATTTTTTTTTAATAAAAAAATTAATTTTGTTTTATCTAATATTTTATTATCTAAAATAACATTATCTTTTTTTATATGATAAATTTCATTTTCACGATTAATATAAATGTATATTAATTTTATAATTTCATTTTCTTCAGTATAAAATGTACTATATTATTTCTCTTCGTTTTCAATTTCTTTAATCCAAGAATCATCTAATTGTTCATCTTCATCATTAAAAATATCAAATACATTATCATCTATTTCATATTCAGTCATATTAATATGAAATAGCAAAAAAAGTTAATTATTCTTACACAATTATAATTTTATAATTAATTATCATCTTCTTGACTAAATTCGTCTTCTTCTTCCTGCTCGCTATCAGTTTCGTATTGCATATTCAAAATCATTTGTTTTTCGGCATCTGACATTTTTGTTTGTTCAAACTCTTCTTTTTTTTTAGTTACTTTTTGCTTTACTTTTTTTTTAACAACAATATTTTTTGCATTTTTTTTTTGTAAAGCAACTTCAAATGGATTAAATGAATTATTGGTAGCACCCATAATAATTGGGCGACCTTTTTCATCTTTTTGACTATTATGAAATTTTTTACTTGGACCACATCGCCTATTATTTCTAAAGTTTCTTCGTCCTCGTCCTCGTCCTCTCGAAGTAAAACTGTTAAATTTTTCATCTGGACTTTTACTTCTTTCCCATCGAGAATTTATTTTTATATTATTGTCATTGTTATTACTAAATCTATCATTTTGAAACCGGTTTGTTCTTAATGAATTTTCTCCCTCGGGTTTTAAACACTTAAATCTATCACTCATATTTGATTATATAATAACAATAATATATATTTATATTATTTCAATTTTATAAATATACTTAAAGAGTTTCCTATATCTTTATTTGTCTCTTAACAGCAAAAAAATATAATTTTTTCTTCTTTTTTTAAAAAAGTTGTATATAATATATTACTTTACAAGAGACCGTATTAAAATTGATTATTATTTAATAATAATAATGAATAAATATAATGTCTATAACAATTTGTATTCCGAAAATGAATAGAAATACAAAAAAATCTTCAATCAAAGAATTGTTTAATTTACATAATTTTGGAACAATAGAAAATATAGATTTGATTTTATTAGGAAAAAATAAAAGAGCATTTATTTATTATTCTTCTTGGAATAATAATGAAAAAAGTATTAAGGTAAAAAATATATTAGAAAATGGTGAGGATTTTAAGATAATGTATAATATGCCATGGTTTTGGAAATGTGTAAAAGCCTTAAATTAAACAGGTAAAATTTCAATTGCATCGCAATATTCTATTTCACTATCACTCTCTGGTAATGGTGGAACTTTGGGTAAAAATATTTCAATATTTAAATACTTTTTTTTATATATAGGAGTTCTTGCAGATAATCTTGGAGAACTAAAAGATAAATAACTATCAGTTGGTGGTTTTTCTTTTTGAGAATGCCATATATTTGCATGATTACATCTCAAACATAATCCATTACAGTGTAATATAAATTTATTACAATTGCAATTTTTAAATTCACAATGATATCTTTTTCCCATATCATAAATATAGTGTCTTTTTTTTAGTTCTTTTTTAATAACCATAAAAACTCTTCTACTTTTTTATTTTCTTTTTTTCGTTTCTTAGCTGCTATACCTATTAATTTGTTGTATACTGAATGTTCAATAGGTATCTTTCTTAATTCTCCATATTTTTCAAGAATTTCATCTAATTCTTTTAAAGGAATAATTCCTTTATTATTGTATGAAACCAATATATATTTTGCTTTTGTATTTTTTATTAAATCATCAAAAGATTCTTTTGCATTTACAAAACTACAAAATGGACTTTTAATCCAATTTTTTGGTTGTCCTCTATAAGTATCAGGTATTTCCATATCAGTATTCCAATTATTAATAATATCAAGTAAAAAATAATATATATTATAAGGATGTTTATTATAAGGTGGATCATAATACATTAAATCTACTTGAGGTAAACTTTTTACCCATTCATTAGTATCCATTTGACTTATTTTAATATTTGCCTTATGTTGTGTTAAAATAGGAAGTTCAGGTAAAATCTCTCCAGTTATACGACGTAAATCTACATTTTTTTTACCTCCATACATTCCCTTCGTTTTTTCTTCATTCTTATAGTATGCTGAAAATTGACCATTAGTATTATTATGAATAGAACATTTTACTAATAAAGGTGCTAAAAAGTAACATTGATATTTTTTTTCTACTTTATTTTTAATATAATACATCATTTTGTCAATAGTACAAGCATTTTTAAATGTAAAATATGCTCTTTCTCCTTCTTTTATATTATTATCATTATTTGGTGACCAATATTTTGATATAAATTTTTTTGGTATTTTAGAGTTGGAGAGAAATGTTTTTAATTTTTTCTTATGTAAAATTAAAGTTTCATAATCATCTGTTGTTAAATCTGTTGTTGAAGTTAAATAACATTCATTCAAAGTTTTTGAATATCCGGCCATATCATTTACATATAATGTTTTTAACTCTTCAACTGGAACAACATCATTCATAATTCTATTTTTAAATAATCTACTAACTATTCCACTTCCTGAAAATCCTTCTGCAATATTAATATTTTTCTCTCCAATTTCAGTTTTCACAAGTGTAATTATTTCATCTATTTTATTTAAAAATTTACGTTTATTACCCATATATGTTAATATTTGTTTTGTAAAATACTCATCTTCCATATATTAAAAAAATAAATTTTTATATTTAAGTCTTTTTCATTTTCCCATTTTTTCTAATAAATCATTACGCGTCCATTCAGTTAAATTTATATTATTCTTTTCCTTATCATAATATAAATCATCATATCTAATATAATTATTTCTTGATAAAACTATAGGTAATTTATCAGTCATAATATATGAATTTGAGTTATAATATTTTTTTTTATCATTAGAAATTTCTTCATCTAATTTATTTTGGAGAGATATTTGATATACTAACACACCTTTTCGTCTTTTGGGAATTTTTATATCATGTTGTTTTAAAATATGTTTGTGTAAATTGGCTCTTGATGCAAAGCCTCTTGAACATATATTACATGGACATTGAAAAGGTTTCTCTTTTTCAGGAGTGTGTTTTGACCAAATATGAGCTTGTAAGGAGGACTTTGGTCCTGTTGTTTCATAATTACAGGATGGACATTTATGTATATTGAATTTTTCTACCTTGTTTCTCCTATAGTAATTAGTATTGTGGTTACTGGTTTTTTCGTAGATGATGGTCATGACTATGATACATTTATTGTTATTAATGGGTGTCAATTTTATATCCGTTACTTCCTTTGATGTTAAAAAAAATTTTTAAGTGTTCACACACTATTCTCAGTACGGGGTTTGAACCCGTGACCTTCGGCTCATAAGACCGATGCTCTACCAACTGAGCTAACCGAGATGTGTTTTTTTTCGGCTGTGTTTTCTCACAGGTTTTTGTATTATTTAATT
>Ga0115007_10001537_pt1 | contig 14751 bp, 10 predicted proteins | sample ArcOceMetagenome_2_FD_87166 | JGI IMG/M metagenome (GOLD analysis project Ga0115007, IMG submission 87166) | Marine eukaryotic phytoplankton communities from Arctic Ocean - Arctic Ocean ARC135M Metagenome | ecosystem: Environmental > Aquatic > Marine > Oceanic | place: Arctic Ocean | collected... | reverse complement strand
ACATTACGGAAAACACCACCTTTTGAACGTCCCATTGGGGTACGTACCGCATCTACGATGACAACGTCATTGGGTTGCAGACTCATTATTTTTCTCCTCTGCTCAGCTACGCGCTGCATCAAAATAGGTTTCACCAGCGGCGGCCATAGCTTTCATCCGTTCCGTTGGTTGATAAAGTGGCCCTAGCGCTTCATACGGTTTAGTCATCTCGCAGAACGCATCTAGCCCCATGTTATCTAGGTAATGCAGAGCACCACCACGGAACGGAGGGAAGCCAATGCCGTAAATCAAGCCCATATCGGCTTCAGCAGGCGAGGCAACGATACCCTCTTCTAAACAACGTGCCGTTTCGATGCACAGTGGGATCATCATGCGAGCGATGATCTCTTCGTCACTAAAGGCCGCTGCGGTGCCAACAGCATCACCAAGTAATTGAAGTACAGACTCATCAACAACTTTTTGCTGCTTACCTTTACGGTCTAATGTGTACTCGTAGAAACCTTTGTCGTTCTTCTGACCAAAGCGGCCTAGCTCGAACATCTTATCAATGGCAGACGTACCCGTATGACCCATACGATCTGGGAAGCCTTGCGCCATCACTTCATCAGCGTGATAAGCGGTATCTAAGCCGACAACGTCGAGTAGGTAGGCGGGGCCCATCGGCCAGCCAAAGCCTTCCATTACTTTGTCGACTTGGCGGAAGTCCGCGCCGTCTTTCAGTAATTGCGAGAAGCCTGCGAAGTATGGAAAAAGAATACGGTTAACTAAGAAACCTGGGCAGTCGTTAACAACGATCGGGGTTTTACCCATCGCTTTAGCGTATGACACAGTGCGGGCTATGGCCGCTTCGCTAGTTTTTTCACCGCGAATAACTTCAACCAATGGCATACGGTGTACGGGGTTAAAGAAGTGCATGCCACAGAAGTTTTCAGGACGCTTAACCGCTTTAGCCAATTCGTTAATAGAGATAGTAGAGGTGTTTGACGTTAAGATCGCATCTTCGCCTAAGTATCCTTCCACTTCAGCCAATACGGCTTTTTTAACATTAACATTTTCGACGACCGCTTCGACCACTAGATCAACACGTCCAAAGTCACCATAGCTGAGTGTAGGCGTGATGCTATTGAGTGTTTTTGCCATCTTAGCCGCATCAATACGGCCACGTTTGAGCTGTCCACCGAGCAACTTATTAGCTTCATCTAAGCCCAGTTGCAGTGCATCTTCACGAATATCTTTCATCAAGATAGGCGTGCCTTTTGAAGCTGACTGGTAAGCAACACCGCCGCCCATGATACCAGCACCCAATACGGCGGCTTGCTTAACCGGCGTTCCTTGAGATTCGTAGCGTTTGCTGACTTTTTTAACGTACTGGTCTTTTAAGAAAAGACCAACCAGCGCGCGAGTGACTTCATTTTTTGCCAGCTTTGCAAAACCTTTTGCTTCGACTAATAAAGCAGCATCACGCTCCATATTGGCCGCTTTTTGAATGCTTTTAATAGCCATCATCGGTGCCGGATAGTGTTTACCCGCTTTTGCACCAATCACGCCTTTAGCGGTTTCGAAGGCCATCATTTGCTCGATGGTATTGAGCTTAACCGCACTCTGCTTTTCGGTACGGCGTGCAGCGTAATCAAACTTGCCGGCGATGCATTCTTTTAATAGTGCAAGGCCTGCTTCTCGAACGTTATCAACAGCGACTACGGCATCGACTGCGCCGTCTTTCAGCGCCGCATCAGCACGTTTCTCAGCACCACCACAGATCCATTCGTTGGCATTATCAATACCAATCAAGCGTGGTAAGCGCACGGTGCCGCCCCAGCCTGGATAAATACCTAATTTAACTTCTGGCAAGCCGACTTTGGCTGAATCAGCCATGACGCGATAATCAGCCGCAAGCGCCAACTCAAAACCACCACCCAATGCCAAACCATTAATGGCTGCCACTGTCGGACAAGGCAAGTCTTCGATCGAATTAAAGATACCTTGTAATGATGTGATGCTTTCTATGATGGTGTCTTCATCATGTTCAAACATCTGACCAAACTCGGTGATGTCTGCACCCACGATAAAACTGGATTTACTGCTACTAAACAGTACGCCTTTGAGATCGGCGACAGATTGTAATGTACTTACTGCTTCCGCGAGTTCTTTCAGTGCTTGCTGACTGAGCGTGTTGACGGCATCCGTGGTGTTATCGAAAACCACCTCATAGATACCCGCTTCAGCAGCCTGTACGCGGATTGTTTGACCTTCCATTACCATGGGAATGACTCCGTACGTCAGGTTAACGTCGTTATTGTTATTTCAGAAATCAAGCTATGGATTTAGTCTAGCTGCTATGCGCTATCATACAATGACAGTTTGCGTCAGGCTCACTAACGATTGCCGTCATTGCTCGTTCACAGCTCATTTAGCAACAAACTAAGTCCTTATTATCAGTAACAAATTTATTCAATCAGTCTATCCTAATCTAACTTACCCACACACTAGCTGTGTAAAATAGTTTTCCACGCTTTCTGTGGATAAGCTGTCTGAAAACCTTTGTGTAACCTCACCTAAGCCAGCTGTACCGCTGGCTGCAGAGATCCGATCAATTAGACACCAGACTCGTCTCAGTACCCACCTGCATCGCTCAATGGATGCGTGTTATTTAGTCGTGGTCATTACTAATCTTAGTTTATTTAGGCCATAAAAAAACCCAGCTAGGCTGGGCTTTGTGTAACATTGACCGTCAGTTAATTTAAGACGCCATTACGATTTTTTAAGCGATTCCATATCAATAACAAAACGGTATTTCACATCGCCTTTTTTCATACGGCCATACGCTTCGTTGATATGCTGTATATCAAGCATTTCCACATCACAGCTAATACCATGTTCAGCAGAGAAATCGAGCATCTCTTGCGTTTCGGCAATACCACCAATCATAGAACCCGCCAGTACTCGACGTTTAGAGATCAGATTAACACCCCATAATGGCGGCTCGATACCTGTGATTAAACCCACTACGATATGTACACCATCTACTTTTAAACAGTTAAGATAGGGGTTAAAGTCATGCGCCACTGGTATAGTATCTAACAAGAAATCAAACTGTAGGCTGGCAGCCGCCATTTGATCATCATCAGTGGAAACAATCACATGATCAGCACCTTGTTGCTTCGCTTCGCCTACTTTACTAGCTGAACGCGTGAATACGGTAACTTCAGCCCCGAGCGCTTTCGCATATTTAACACCCATGTGACCTAAGCCACCCATTCCTAGCACGCCGACTTTATCCCCTGCTTTAACGCCATAGTGTTTTAACGGCGAATAAGTCGTGATGCCTGCGCAAAGAAGCGGAGCCGCTGATTTAATATCGAGCGCTTCGGGAATAGAAAGAACAAAATCTTCACGGACGATGATTTTTTCAGAGTATCCGCCAAAGGTTAGCGTGCCGTCGTATAGATCCTTGCCATTGTAAGTACCAACCATGCCATTATCGCAGTATTGCTCTAAACCCGATTTACAGGATGAGCAGCTGCAGCAAGAATCAACCATACAGCCAACGCCGACATAGTCACCTTCTTTATATTTAGTAACTTTAGGGCCTATCGCCGTTACGCGGCCAATAATCTCGTGACCCGGAACAACCGGGTACATAGAGTTGCCCCAATCGTTTTCGGCTTGGTGGATATCTGAATGACACACGCCACAGTATAAAATTTCGATAGATACATCATCAGGGCGCAAATCGCGGCGCTGTATGCTCAGCGGCGCCATTTTAGAGGTGGCGGTTTGTGCAGCATACGCTTTGGTATTTGACATGAATAATCTCCAGATTGGTTCATTTAACGAGATCCATTATCCAGCGTTATCCGTTATAACGTGAGCCTTATTCCTGTTAGTTTTTTGCCTATTTCTCTTAGACGCTAACGTTTTCTTGGATTTTATACCCAGCTTTTAGGCATAATCCTACTATTGAGTAGCACGGTACTTGGCTGCACTCGCACGATAACAATTAACGGCTACAAAAGAGGTTACCGCTATGTCACTATCTGATCTTGTAAGCCTACTAGAGCCTTTGCAGTGCAAAGAAGGCATGCATCCATCTGATATTGAAGGTGTCTCTGTACTCGCCTGCCACGAATCACACGGCCGCAACCCGCTTATCTACGAACCCAGCTTGATCTTTATTGCTCAGGGTAAAAAAATTGGTTACTTGGGCGACCGCATTATTGAATACAACCCAGGGCACTATCTAGTACAAACCCTACCGCTACCTTTTGAATGCGAGACCTATGCTGAAGAAGATAAACCGCTATTAGGCATCTCTGTCAGTATTGATGTAGTTATTTTAGCCGAACTTGTCCACAGCTCACTGCCAGTTAACGGTTTGCCCACCGATCATGACATCAGCCCTAAGCCTATGGATTCAGTGGCCATGACACCCGGTATGCAGGAAGCCGTCAGCCGATTAGTACGTGCATTACACGACCCAGTGGATGCACGAGTCATGGGCACAGCACGCGTACGGGAAGTGATTTTTGAAGCGCTAAAAGGCGAACAAGGGCAAGCCCTCAGCGCACTCATTTTAAACCAAGGTAACTACTCGCGTGTTATTTGTATTCTCAGTGAGTTGCACAAGTCATTCGATCAAGGCGTAACAGTAGAATCACTTGCAAATCAAGCGAATATGAGTGTTTCCAACTTCCACAAGCACTTTAAAGAAGTCACACGCTGCTCGCCTTTACAATATCTAAAAAGATTACGACTGATCAAAGCGCGCTTACTTTTATCACATGACGACCTAAACGTCGGGCAAACAGCATTAGCCGTCGGATACAAAAGCATTAACCAGTTCAGCCGCGATTATAAAAGCTATTTTGGTACACCACCGAAGCAGGATGTACGCATATAAATAAAGCAATCTTTTTATCCACTGATATCGAAAAAGTCACACGGATCTTATACACATTATCTGTGGATAAATATGTGTGCAAGTTTGGGGTAAACATGCCTAAGCATATCTACATGACGCTTTGATGATATAGGTTAGAAAAGCATCAGGTAAATAGGAAGCCCTAAGAGCTAACGATAACTATCTAACAATTCCCTTATATAACGCGCTGTTTCAACCGAGTGCTCTCCATCACCGTGGATACATAGGGTATCTGCTTGTAGTGGTATCTTTTTACCGCTAATGGTTGTGACGGCTTGATCATTGACGATCTCAGCTACTTGCAGTTCTATACGCCCCAGGTTGTCGTGCACTGCGCCTGTGTGGCGTCGGTTGACTAACAAGCCATCGTCATCATAGGCCCTATCAACAAAAGCTTCGAACAATAAAGGAAGGTCGTGCTGGTCGGCTAGGGCAGAAACCTCGTCATTTCGGCGGGTAGACATCACCATCAAAGGAAGGCCTGTTTCATAAGAAGCGACAGCCGTCATAACTGCGCGAAGACTATCATCGCTGACCATCATTTTGTTATACAAGGCGCCATGAGGTTTGACGTATTGAATACGTGCGCCCTTACTCTTACAGATCGCGTCTAATGCGCCGATTTGATATAACAAGGTAGCGATTAATTCTTCTCTAGAGCAATGGTAATCTCGGCGGCCGAAACCTAGCATATCGGGATAGCCGGGATGCGCCCCAATTTCGACACCACCATTTACCGCTAAATTGACTGTTGATAACATCGTTAACGGATCAGAGGCATGAAAGCCACACGCAATATTTGCTTGGTCGATATAGGGCATGACTTCAACATCATTGCCCATTTTCCATGGGCCGTAACTCTCACCCATATCGCAATTAATTTTCATCACACACCTTTGTAAGCTAATTGATATTGAAAAAGAAACAACCTAAATGGTTACTATCTACTTTTTGGGATAATGAATAAGGTTGTGAACCACTGTATCAGCCTGCGACGTATTACGATAACCATGCGGCTTATCCGCATTAAAGCGTATAGCATCGCCTTCGTAAAATGTCTGCCATTGCTCATCTAGCAGCAGCTCAATCGATCCTTTTATCACGACTATATGTTCGACAACACCTGCGATATGCGCACTTGAATACTGCTCATAACCTGGGATGAAGGTAAGCTCCAACCACTCAAACTTAAGCTGACTGTCATAAGGAAATAAAGGAGCGACTAACATGCTATTTTGGGCAGGTTGATGGCGTACTTGGTTGGCCGATCGCACAAGCGGACTGGAACACAGTGAAGCATCAATACCGTTTGGTGCGGCCGGTTCTAACAACGCCGTCAATGATACGTCAAATCCCGCCGCAATTTTCCACAATGTGGCAATAGTCGGGCTAGATTCCCCTCGCTCTATTTGCCCCAGCATTGCTTTACTTACCCCCGTTTCTTGGGCTGTTTTTTCTAAACTCCAGCCTTGGTCAGCGCGCAGGCGCTTTAACGATAAAGAAATAGATTGGTTAACCGGTTGCATGGTTCTCCCGCAGACATACGCTTAATGGGTACTTCACTGACGATTATTCTTCGATAAAGCTTTGTGCGTTATAGCGCACAAATGATACGATTACTAGATCGAGCGTTATAACGCACAACAGGTCGGAGCACCTTATGGCTTACTTACTTGCTACTTTTAGAGGGTTATTTAACCTGTCACGCTTCTCAGCAGGCTTTGTAGCCGTGTTAGTCGGTTATACCAGCTCAGCCGTTATTATTTTTCAGGCAGCGGCCACTCTCGGTGCTAGTGAAGCTCAAGTTAGCTCTTGGCTATGGGCATTAGGCATTGGTATGGGGCTGACGAGCATAGGTCTATCTTATGCTTTTAAATCCCCCGTGCTAACGGCATGGTCTACCCCCGGCGCCGCTTTACTTGCCACCGGGTTGTCGGACGTTTCGATGAGCGACGCTATTGGAATCTTTATTTTTAGCTCGGCTTTGATTCTTCTTTGCGGCTTAACGGGTTGGTTTGATAAGTTATTACGGTATGTTCCGCAGTCATTGGCTGGCGCGATGCTGGCAGGTGTGCTTTTACCTTTTGGAATTAATTTATTCACGTCACTAGAAACTCAATGGCTGCTAGCCGCTAGTATGTTAGCGACTTACTTGGTTATTAAGCCCCTACAGCCACGTTACGTGATCCCCCTTACCTTAACTGCTGGAATAGTACTCGCGTATTTCCAAGGCTTGTTACACATGGAAGCCGTTAACTTTACGGTTACTTCCCCAGTATGGGTGACACCTAACTTCAATATAGCGAATTTGATTGGCGTTGGACTACCCTTTTTCATCGTAACCATGACCTCCCAAATGATGCCGGGTTTAGCCGTTATGCGGGCTAACAATTACCAGACACCAGCGTCGCCTCTCATGACATGGACTGGAGTTACAGGGCTATTTTTTGCACCATTTGGCGGATTTTCCTACAACTTAGCGGCCATAACAGCAGCTATTTGTATGGGAACAGAAGCGGACCCAGATAGAGACAAACGCTATATTGCTTCTATTTGGGCCGGAATTCTTTACGTTCTAACAGGTATCTTTGGTGCAACCGTTGCTAGTCTGTTTACCGCATTTCCTCAAGCCCTAGTGATGTCGATTGCGGGTTTGGCATTATTGGGGACGATTGGTAACTCACTCAGCGCTGCGTTAGATAACGAAGCTGAACGTGAAGCAGCCCTGATCACCTTTTTGGTTACCACTTCCGGTGTTAGTCTGATGGGGATAGGGAGTGCATTTTGGGGTCTTTGCTTAGGGCTCATTGCATTTCACATTAAAAACACGCTGACGAAATCGCACATTTAACAACGAAAAATAGCAGCCTAATTTAGTCATATTTTCAAAAAATGGTCTACAGTTAACAAAACACAAAAGGATATGTGCAGACTACTACCTAATCGCTTTTTTTTGAATGAGATACATGCAAAATTTTGTACGCTTTATTTGCAATCCAAGCTTGCTCGCTGCACCTAAATCTTTACTACTTATTGCTCGCTTCAGCCTGCTCTCGCTGCTTTTTATCTCAGTTTCCATCGAGGCTAAAGGCACACCTAACTCCTCCTCAGCGGACGTTTTCCCACTCGAAAAAGTGACTCTTCAACTAAAGTGGTTTAGCCAGTTTCAGTTTGCAGGGTATTACGCTGCGTTGGAGCAAGGCTACTACGAAGAAGAGGGGCTTGATGTTGATATACGTGAGCGAGATCTTACATCAGACTACGTAAACCAGGTCATTGAAGGCAAAGCTGATTACGGCATTGGTGATTCAGGGCTAGTTTCACAGTTTGCAAAAGGCACACCCGTTATCGCTTTAGCGGCTGTTTTCCAGCACAACCCGCTCGTCTACTTTACTCTGCAAGATTCGTGGATTGTTAGCCCCTACGAGATGGCAGGCAAGCGCATCATGGCTGATACTCTCAGCCATGATGCCGTTCCCATCAAAATAATGCTGATACATGCAAATATCGAAACAAAAGATGTTACTTATTTACCACTGAGTGGCGACTATGGTCAGTTGATCCGGGGCGAAGTCGATGTGATAGCAGGATATATCACTAACGAGCCCTACTTTTATAAGGAAGCGGGCGTCAATATTAATATTATCAACCCCAAAAGCTACGGGTTAAATTTTTACAGTAATATTATTTTTACCAGCAAAAAAGAGCTTGAAGAGCATCCCGGACGCGCCGATAAATTTAAACGAGCATCTCTGAAGGGGTGGCAATACGCCCTTGAGCATTCAGACGAGATGGTTAATTTACTGCACTATAAATATCAAAGTAAACTCTCTATTGATCACTTAACGTTTGAAGCCGCCGCCACAAAAAAACTCATTCTTGCAGATGTCGTCCCTCTCGGTCAGATAGAGCCCGAGCGTTTGCTCTCCATTTCTGATGCCTTCGCCAGCACTGGTTTTAATCGCACCTTAAACCAAAAAGAAATTAACCAATTTATATACAGCGAACGGACTGCTGGGCTAAACCTAACCGACAAAGAGAAGCAATGGTTAAAAAATCATCCGGTTATAAAGATCGGTATAGATAACGCTTTTGCTCCTTATGAGTGGGTGGATGAGAACGGACAATACAAAGGCCTTGCAGCGGACTACATTGCGCAAGTAGAAAAAAAACTGGGCATTAGCTTCGAAATCATTAAAGACCGCCCGTGGTCAGAAATCATTACGATGGCGAAAAATGGTGAACTAGACATATTATCGTGTGTTGTTAAAACGCCAGAGCGATCAACTTTTCTACATTTTACGACACCCTACAAAGTAACCCATGCTGTCATTATTGATCACAGCAAAGGGCCGTTTATAGGCAGTTTAGACAATTTGAAAGGCCAGACTGTTGTCGTTGAAAAGGGGTATTTCACAGAAGAACTCATTAGGCGGGATCACCCTTCAATTAAGCTGGTAACAACAACAACGACCATCGAAGCTTTAGACCTTGTCGCTACTGGCGTAGCGACCGCCTATGTAGGCGATGCGGGTTCGGCTAATTACGCAATTAAAGAAAGCGGCCACTTAAATCTCCGCTTTTCCGGACAAACAGACTACAACAGCCCACACAGTATTGCGGTCGTTAAGACGCAGCCAGAGCTAGCCTCCATTATCACTAAAGCGATAGCGAGCATCCCAGCAACAGAAGCAGATGCAATATTTAACCGCTGGTTAGGCCTAACGATAGAACAAGGAATTAAACCCAAAACGCTCATTAAATACATCATAGCTTTTTCGTTTTTACTCTTACTTATTGGCTACTGGGTCTACATTCTGCAACGTGAAATCCGTACTAGAAAATCAGCGGAGATTCGTGAGCAAGGCCGTAGTCAAGTATTGGAGTGCTTATCGAAAGGCATGCCTTTACCCAAAGTGTTAACGCTAATAGTCGAGAATGTAGAGTTCGCAAACCCTACAATGCTATGTAGTATTCTTATCTTAAATAAAGACACACAACAGCTAACCTATGGTGCTGCTCCTAGCCTGCCAGATTTTTACAATTTAGCTATTGACGGGCTCTCAATCGGGGAAGGAATAGGCTCTTGTGGAACCGCTGCCTATCGTGCTGAAAGTGTCATCGTAGAAAACGTACAAACACACCCTTATTGGAAAAATTTTCGCGCGCTCACTAAAAAAGCAGGGCTTACCTCTTGCTGGTCTCACCCCATTATCAGCAATGATGGACAAGTACTAGGGACCTTTGCCATTTACCACCGAACCCCCATGCTCCCATCAAAACGAGAAACTCAACTAATAGAAAGCTATGCCAACTTAGCGGCGATCGTTATTACCTCCCATCGAGTAGAAAACGAGATTCGTATCGCAGCCACCGCATTCGAATCACAAGAGGGCATGCTAGTGACCAATGCGCAGTATATTATCCTTAGGGTAAACCGTGCATTTACTCGCATTACAGGGTACACCGCAGCGGAAGCGATAGGACAAACCCCCGATATACTTAACTCCAACCTCAACGATGCGATAGCAAGATCCGAGCTATGGAGTAATGTTAATGAAAACGGTTATTGGGAAGGTGAACTGTGGAGCCGGCATAAAAATGGCGAGGAATACCCAGAACACCTCACCATCAACGCGGTAAAAGACAGTTACGGAAAAATCACTAATTACGTGGCCACGCTCACTGATATCACACTACGAAAAGAAGCCGCGGAAGAGATTGAACGGCTCGCCTTTTATGACCCTCTTACTCAGCTACCTAATAGACGTCTACTGCTGGATCGCCTCCATCAAGCACTCGTGTCCAGTAAAAGAAATGGAACGAAAGGAGCGATCCTCTTTCTCGATCTTGATCAATTTAAAACGCTGAACGACACGCTAGGTCACAGTGTTGGGGACATTCTATTAAACGAGGTTGCCAAGCGCCTCACTCATTGCGTAAGAAATAGCGATACTGTTGCCAGACTAGGCGGCGATGAGTTCGTTGTCATTTTAGAAGGATTAAACGGGCATGATATACAAGCCGGCACACAAACCGAAAACATTACTCATAAAATTCTGCAGGCACTAAGTCATCCCTACGATCTAGGGCTTGAACACTACACAATCTCGACCAGCGTAGGCGCAGCATTATTTCATGGCGAATCGACAGAAGTTGATGAACTTTTAAAACAAGCAGATATTGCGATGTATCAAGCCAAAAAATCAGGGCGAAATATACTTAGATTTTTTGATAAAGAGATGCAAGACTCGATTAATATGCGCGTAGAACGTGAACGTGAACTAGAAACAGCCGTCACACAAAAAGAGTTCCAACTCTATTACCAAGTGCAAGTCGATGAAGCCCTAAAGCCGATTGGTGCAGAAGTACTGATTCGCTGGATCCATCCAAAGCGCGGCCTAATTCCGCCCATTGAATTTATCCCACTCGCTGAAGAAACAGGGCTCATTTTACCCATTGGCCAATGGGTTTTAGAATCGGCATGCGAGCAATTGGATCAATGGCAAAGCGACGAAAAAACTAAAGATCTCTCGTTATCGATTAATGTGAGCGCAAAACAGTTCCACTTAAATGACTTTATCGAACAAGTGGAAAACACTCTCAAAAAGTACAAATTCCCTACATCACTCCTTAAATTTGAGCTAACCGAAGGTCTTCTACTGGATAACATTGAGGAGACAGCCAACACCATCAGCACATTAGGTACTCTTGGCATACAAGTATCACTTGACGACTTTGGTACAGGGTACTCATCACTCCAGTACCTTAAGCGGTTGCCTCTCTATCAGCTCAAGATAGATCAATCCTTTGTACGCGATTTACCCGATGGTAATCGTGACATAGCGATAGTACGCACCATTATCGCTATGGCAGAAAGCTTGGGGCTTAACGTTATAGCCGAAGGTGTAGAAAATAAAGAACAACTAGAGTGCCTACTCCACGACAAATGTAGACATTTCCAGGGCTATTTCTTTAGTAAACCCGTCCCTATTGACGAGTTCAATCGCTTGCTAGTCTCTGATGATAAATAGGTACAGAATTAAGTTACTAATTGAATTAACCACTTACCCCGATAATCCGGCTGCTTGCATAAACAAACGCAGCAGCCATGCAACAGCACCTAATCCAACCACACTGAGGCACCAAATTAGCACGAGCCAACCCATCCGTTTCAACCATACGGGTCGACCTGATTTTTCTTCACGCATACCTTGCGTTCGCTCAGTCATTAATGATACCCGTCCCCTATTTTGACCTTGCCACGGAACACATAGTAAGACCAGAAGGTATACGCCAAGATACAAGGTATGATGATCAAAGCTCCAACTAAGGTGAATCGCTGACTTTCAGCAGGTGCGGCGGCTTGCTGAAGCGTAATATCAGGCGGGATGATGTTGGGCCAGAGGCTGATGATCAAGCCACTGTAACCTAAAAAGAGCAAGCCCAGCGTAAGAATAAACGGCATCACTTCCGCCCGGCGACTCAATGCCCGCAAGATTCCAACAGCCACCAGCACAACCAAAATAGGTACCGGTGCAAAATAGAGCAAATACGGCATCGTAAACCAGCGATTAGCTATCTCTGGGTGTTCTATTGGCGACCAGATACTGATACCTGTAATCACAACCAACAATAAAAACGTAATTGGGCGCGACAACTCACGCATCCGCTTTTGCAAACGACCTTCCGTTTTCATTACCAACCAAGTACTGCCTAACAAGCCATACGCCACTAGTAAGCTAAACCCAGTAAAGACACTAAATGGAGTCAACCAGTCCAAGGCACCGCCTACAAAGCGTTCATTCTCGATAGCAAAGCCATCAATGAATGCACCCATCGCCGCGCCTTGGCAAAAAGTTGCAAGGTAAGAACCAACAATAAATGCTTTATCCCAAAAAGGACGATGATGCTCATCGGCTTTGAACCGGAACTCAAACGCCACACCGCGTAATATCAAACCAATCAGCATAAAGACGAGGGGAATGTACAAGGCGCTCAACACTAGGCTATAGGCCAGTGGGAAGGCAGCCATTAAAGCCGCGCCCCCCATGACTAACCACGTCTCATTGCCATCCCAAACGGGAGCAACCGTATTCACCATGACATCGCGTTCATCCGGATTATCAATAAAAGGGAATAGAATCCCAAGCCCTAAATCAAAACCATCTAAGAGCACATACATCATCAAGCCAAAACCGATGATGAGTGCCCATGCCATCGACAGATCCATACTGATCATAATTTCACCTCGTCAGGTACCGCAGACAATGGACGTGCAGGACGATGAGTATCGTCATCACTATTTGCGGGGTCATGGTGCTCTTCGGGTCCTTGTTGAATCAACGAAAGCATATATTTCACACCGATACCAAACACGGCAAAGTACACCACAACAAAGGCAACTAAAGTCGTCGTTAAGGCAGCGACTGAATGGTCTGACGCCGCATCAGCTGTTCGCATAACGCCATAAACCACCCACGGTTGGCGCCCAACCTCAGTTGTGAACCACCCAGCCAACATCGCAATAATACCGGCAGGTCCCATCACCACAGCAAATTTTAGGAATAAAGGTGATTCGAACAAACGCTTTTTCCAGCGCAACCACAGCCCGCATACAGCAAGTAACAACATCAGCATGCCTAAACCCACCATAATACGGAAACTCCAGAATACAACCGGCGCAAAAGGCCGATCTTCCGGTGCAAAAGATTTAAGCCCTTCAAACTGACCATCCCAGGTATGGGTAAGAATTAGGCTCCCTAATTGCGGGATCTTAAGCGCATATTTAGTTTCTTCGGCTTCCATATCGGGCCAGCCAAATAAGATCAAAGGAACGCCTTCCACACCGGGTTCATTTTCCCAATGGCCTTCCATAGCGGCAATTTTAGCGGGTTGATGCTCCAGCGTATTTAAACCATGGAAGTCACCGGCAATAATCTGCAACGGAGCTGTAAATAAGAGCATCCACATAGCCATAGAAAACATCTTTTGAGCATGCGGTTTAGCCGACCCTTTTAGCATATGCCACGCACCGGAAGCGGCGACAAATAAGGCCGTTGCTAAAAAGGCAGCCAACGCCATGTGTACTAACCGGTAAGGAAAAGACGGATTAAAGATAATCTCAATCCAATCAACCGGAACGACACGACCATCAATAATTTCGTAACCCTGAGGAGTTTGCATCCAGCTATTGGATGCTAGTATCCATGTCATAGATATTAGGGTTCCAGCAGCAACCATAATAGTGGAAAAGAAGTGCAAGCCCGGCCCCACACGGCTCCAGCCAAATAACATGACACCTAAGAAACCCGCTTCTAGAAAGAAGGCGGTTAGCACTTCATAGGCCAAAAGTGGACCGGTGACACCGCCAGCAAACGTCGAAAAGGCGCTCCAATTCGTCCCAAACTCATAGGACATCACCAAACCTGACACGACACCCATGGCAAAGTTAACCGCAAATACTTTTGACCAGAAATGGTACAGATCGCGGTAAATGGGGTTCTTTTTTGTCAACCATAAGCCTTCAAGCACAGCAAGATAACTAGCCAGACCAATAGTGATAGCAGGGAAAATAATATGGAACGACACCGTAAAGGCAAACTGCACGCGAGCGAGATCGATCGCACTCAAATCAAACATCGTCTTATCCTTTGTTACCAAACTCAAGAACCCGCTCTTTAGTCGGACTCATCAACGGCCACACGTTACTGGGAACGCATAACACGAATTCGTTGTACTGTGGCCCAACAAAAAATATCGCCACAGTGGAAAGTATGAAGTTTTCTTATTGTGTTACGTGGCTAACCACGAAAAAGATCTGCTTTATT
>Ga0115007_10001534_pt1 | contig 14761 bp, 10 predicted proteins | sample ArcOceMetagenome_2_FD_87166 | JGI IMG/M metagenome (GOLD analysis project Ga0115007, IMG submission 87166) | Marine eukaryotic phytoplankton communities from Arctic Ocean - Arctic Ocean ARC135M Metagenome | ecosystem: Environmental > Aquatic > Marine > Oceanic | place: Arctic Ocean | collected... | reverse complement strand
AATTACATTCATTTCCGTTTGACAGATGATCAAAACTTCGTTCTTAATCTCACAATACCATCATCATCCACCGTAAACCATGATGATGCTACTGTTGGTAACGGTGGTGGTACCAGCTTTGCATTTACCGCACGACATGAAAATCTTGCCGGCAGCAGCAGCAGCAGCAACAATGGAGGAAACGGAAACGTTTATCAACCCAATGAACTATCTGAGTTTGTTAGATTTGCAAAAGAAAACTACAACATTACGGTTATACCAGAAGTTAATATTCCGGGCCATGCAGGTGCATGGGGCGCGAACAAGGACTATCCTGACCTTGTTATTTCCTGTCCAGAGTTTGTATGTTCAAAGGGTTATGGTGTGCCACTGAACGTATCTCATACAGAATTGCCAAGAATATTGAAATACGTACTAAAGCAGGTTGTAGAGATATTTGATTATCCTCCCTTTTTACATTTAGGTGGTGATGAATTGCATATGTCGACACCATGTTTGGAGGAAGCTGGAATAATTGATCCAATATCGTGGTTAACAGAAACTGTTCCATACTTTGAAGAATACGTCCTTCGGCCTATAGTGGAAGAGCTTGGATATGGTCCCCATCAGATATTGCGATGGGAAACAAGAACATCACACAAACAACGTCGATTTGGTGGAATTACTCATTACTGGGAATCTACTCCGTCATCATCTTACGATCCTTATGCTGTTTCTACGGGATTGTATTTGGACGTTGTTGGAACTGATCGCAGATACGGTTATTGGGATTATTTAGCTGCTCAAAAATTGGTTACCGACCTTCATTTGAATCCACCTTTTGCTATTGTGGTGGGAACATTTGAATTGAATATGGAATTTTGGAAGGATCGTAACGTATTGGGGAGACTATTGGCAATTCGAATGGGTGTGTCTTCTCCTATTGCTACTACAAGTATAACTACTACTTCAATGGATCAACAACGACGAGTAGTGCAAAAACAAGTCGTGGACGTCGCCGTCCCAAGTACTTCAATGGAAGACTTTCGGAGACAGTACATAGTAAAATGCAATTCGATTTTTCACTTTTCAAAATACGATGCTATGTGTCAAAAATCTGGATGGCCTCTCCTGGATGATCGCAACTATCGAAATAAATGGACGTGGGTATGGAAGCAATGGAAAGACGGGCTATGTAGGTACGTTCTTATCGATGCAAAAATCAAAGAAGGAAAAGCTAACGTTGATGGGAATTTATTAGCAGTCTTATACATTAAACTCACTATATTCTTACTATTTCTACTTATTTGACGGTACGGGGAATAATTAATTCTGATCATTCGCTCAAATCTTTTATATTACTACTTCATATCAATCCATAATGATTAGTGGACTGACATATTCCGAGCAAACTGTTCACATCAAAAAATCAGCTGTGGATGATGTAGGACTATTGCAACGAGAAGCCAATTACTATTATTGGGACAGAATATTATCATCGCCAGCACCGTCCGATTCGTTATTTTCTGGTGCGGTTTCTCGATCACTGGACCGAAATCCCACTATCGCAGCAGAATCTGCCACCAGTATAATACCGAATGTTGGCATTTTAGTAGATCTTGTGCAGGATCCGCTATCTCAACAAGGATTTCAGGAACTGCTACAAACTATTCAACCTCTTGGTTTTAATCTGATTCAATTACGGGTAACTGACGATTTTGGACAAGTGATTGATTACGATTCTATTCAAAACGTTGCATACCATCATACTTCCTCCCAAATTAACAAGAGCAATGGGAAGAATCCAATCGCATACAAATACTATGGTCGGCATCCTTTGGAAAAAATGGTCGAATGGGCAAATAAGGTCGGAATTCAATTAGTGCCCGAGATAAACTTAGCTACAAATGGTGGTGGCTGGTACAAGACTGGATTGTTAATGGACTGCCCGATCACATTATGCTCGTCAATGAAGCAAGGTGTTGCCTTCGATGTAATTGATAAGATCGAAAGTGTTATTCCGATAGTGACGGCTGCTATTCTTGAATTGCGAGACATTTTTTCTTTGTCGTCGTCGAGGCAGTTCTTACATTTAGGATCAGATCAACGAGAAAGAGCCATAAAAGGGTGCTTTCTAGAGGCTGGTCATACTGTCTCCGAATCACATGCTGCGTTGCGTCGATTTGAAGGTAAATTAACAACCGCTCTATCGATGATTGGTATCGATCAGAATCAGATCATACGATGGCACAATCAAGAAAATATCCAATATCCAGATCGAACGGGAAATATTACCCATTACACTGATATTTCTGATATAGTAAATGATGAGTCAAACAGTTCCTTCTTCGGGACAGTACATCTAACTAACGAAATGACACCAATGGAGGTTTATCTTGCAACGCGACGCTGGACGATGAAATCGCCAACTCCTCATGGCATTGTTGCCAAGGCGATCAATGGACAAACCCCAAAGCTTACTCATTTAGCGGCCTTTACCATAGGACTTAGACGTACCGAGAATGAATTATTACCTATAACCGAAGAGGAATTTCAAAGAGAATTTGACGCATTATGCGAGCGACTCCATTGTGCTGATAAAGAGCCTGTCGTAAGAGCAACCAATAATCGACCGCCACCAGCAGCTTTGAGTTTGATAGAGTCCTGCGTCGAACGAACGACAAATGTTACCACAAAGCGTTCTAGGGCGTTCCTTCCGTCATCGCGAAGAGAACAATTATATCAATAGAGCAACCTCTCAAACCCTGTGTTCTAGCTAGTAATGGTGGACTGGTACATATGTTCAGACGAAACTAGTTAATATTTGGTTCCTTTGCTGGTTCTACTACTAGAATATGTCACTTTGAGCTATTTCAAAATTCTTCCTATCAATTAGTCTTTCAAGACGCCTGCCACCTGATATGTTTATGAACAAAATAATACAGTCCACTAGTCCTATTACAACTATATGTACCAATAGGTTTCATCCTGGTCTCCTAACTTCAACGTGCTTTGTCGATCTTAAAGCTTGTATAGATATCATCACGTGCGATCAATTAGTTACTACCTCTTTCTCCTCATAAAAGATCGTCGATCGAATTATTTATTGACTCGGTGCCAGCGTATTGACTCGAGATGGAATCGATTCAATATTGCCGGTCAAAATCAAGGGTGGCGATGAAATACCACCCGTCAAACAGGTAACGAATACACTTTATCTATTTGTGTGTCTCTCCGATTCATGTCATGTAGATATTTCCCATCTTTTACTTACCGAATTTCCAGAATTCGATCCTTTACATTTTTGGAATGCAGCTCTATCAATGCATTGATATACTTGGTATGATATTCGTCGACCAAGTCATCATCGGGTTTGGCTCCAATTACTTTAGGTTTTGGCGTAGGAATCGGCTTTCCGATCAATACTCGTACTTGTCGTTTGTGTGGAATCGGTGTACCCCATCTCCCATGGAACAAGGGAAGGGCAATCCCAAAGTTCTTTTGAATCCAAAGTCGGGGTCCTAACAGAAATGAATAAGTCTACAAAATCAAAGAGGCGATAGCATCGAATATACGAATATTTTTGTCAATAAACAGTGGTAAAATCATCAAAACCAAAAATCACAGTAAAACTTCAAAAATGACATCGTTATAAAACGCACCGTGTATAAATCATTATTACCAACACCAAAAACGGGCACCAAATCAGCTCCATAACTCAAAGCCAACCGAACAAAACCCTTGCGTCGTTTTAATACTACTGTATCCTTACCAGGTGTCGTATACATGCTCTCTTCTTCTCCTCCGGTACAAACATATAAGGAACGCCCCTCTTCCAAGACTTGGCTAGCAACCGATCTTGATGCATCGACATATCCCATATTCAGAAACAATTCTCTTACCAATGGTATTTTGAACATAACCGTTGCAGCTAAACCAGTTAGTTTGCAACCCACTAAACCTGGGAATTGCACATCAAAGGAACTTCCGACCGTCGAAAATAAACCCAATGGTGTACAATGAATTCCGTGTGGATGAACTGCAATCACATATTGTTTGTTGGATGGAAGCTTAGCCGCATCATCATCATCCCCATCATCACCCCCATCATCATCCCCATCATCATCATCTGACTCTGACGACGACCATGGAACACATGTCATTTGAAGGTAGTCTTGATGAGAATACATGAATTTTGCTGATGCTCTTTCTAGAATATTCCGATTGTTGGGACAACAGTTAGCATCCTTCACGGATAAATGTTGTTGGTTGAATATCAAAATAAATACCACGTAGTAAATTGAAAATGGGATGATTAACCACTGAGCAACCATCGAAACGAAAGTAGAAGGAAGAAGTTTTGAATATTCAAGTAAATAAACGACCCCCACACCGAATGATATAGGTATTAGTATCAAACCAAAAAATCCTCCAACGACGAGACTTGACATCACTAATTCTAAACCCAATGGGGATGTAACATAATGAAGACATGCTGTTGTCGCAAGAACTGGATACCAAATCAATTCACTAGCCCATGGAAGGGATCGGTATGAGTAACTTGTGTTATTTTCTTGCTGTTGTTGGCTCATACTACTTTTCATCGATATCCAGTTGTTATTCTGTTGCTTTTGTGAATGCATCGGCATTTCGACATGAACAATGAACAATGAACACAACGCAACAGATCTTTCGATCTTCGATCTTTCTAATCTTCCTCAAATCTCAAATCTTCCTCTCAAATGCATCTTTAATATCGTGTGAAATGATAAAAAGGGGGAACGGTCGCCCCCTTTCACACAGTTCATTCAACATCCACTCTCTGTACTGTGTATATAATGTATTTCATTACTAGCTACTGTACAGCATCATGTAAGTACTTTTTACCTGATGCACTTTCTACCATGCCCCAGTCTCACCGCTGCCCCTTTCAAGTACCACCCAACTTGCACTACGTTGTTGTGTACTACTATCTTTCTGAAAAACTTCATCTCATCCTCCGACATCTCATCATGGTGATATATTATATATTATATATTATATATATAATAATAATAATAATATAGTTTTGAAATGTGTCAATTATTCATGCTGTGCAAAACAAATTTGGCAGGAGCAGGAGTAAATGTAGGAGTGACAGAAGAACATCAAATAATAGTGTTGTTTGTAGCATGTAATGTCCTATTATCACAACTCCTAATGAGGATGAATCTATTATCACATTTATTTGATTGATTGATGGATGGGAGAATATTCACCAAGGCATGTTTCGTGCCCAACCATCCCCCCTCAAAAATAGCATTTCAATAACTTCTTAAGAAGTTTAAACTTGGATTGTGAATACAATACTTACCTGTCAAGATTGAGAATAGCTTCAAAGTCTTCAGGATCATTAATATATATATATAATATTGTGCTTCAAAAAATTACATACTAGTAGCAAGTGCATACAAAATTCCACCAATCATTTCTCGTATTTCATGCCTAATCTTCACAGATTAAAGCCCCCTACGGTATTTGTCGCGAAGCAATTGCGTGTGACGTCTCACAACATTAAAAATGAAATGAGATGCAAACCACAAACACATACCCCTCGTCCAACCATCGTCACAACTAATAATTATGCAAGTACAATTGTAGAAGTAGCAGGACTATATACCGACACCCATTCTGCTCAAAGTATTGAATGTATCTGATCTAGCCCGCACATCGCAGCCAACCCAATCGACAAAAAGAAATACTAAAAAGCCATAAAACAAAATAAAATAAAGCAAGGAGAAAAACAACATAACGATGGCGAATCGCAATCTACTAAAACGAATACCAAAATATGGTGGAACGCGACAATTTCCATATGCGGTTGTTGCTGTGGCCGCTACATCGATGATCGGAATTTTGACAGCAGCATCATCGGCGTCTGCCGCTATTGAAGAAGAAGATTCTTCTTCCTCACGACAACATCTTGCATCAAGCAGCGAAAGTCATCATAATATTAACAAAAATACTGATACGAACGGTACAACAATAAGTAATAGTCCGTCATCATCATCAAAGTGGACACGACGACCCGAAAAAATATTGTACAATACCCTAAGTAACATTAACAACAGCATTTCCAATTCGATGTCATCTGATCCTTGTTTGTGCGAACGCGAACGAAAAACGCAACAAGTCCGTGATGAAAGATTCACAACCAATCCACGTCCACAATCTATTTCTACACAAGATTACAAAGATAAGAGTGCACTCGTACGTAAACACAGGACGCTCCGTCTATTGGACAAACTCAAAACAGAGGCCTCGGTCGATTCGAAATATGATTGGAACAGGGATGAGATGGTCGGTGAGGGAGCATATTCAAAGGTCTATCAGGCAGTATCCAAGGATACCGGTGAAGTCGTTGCTCTTAAGAATATATCTAAAAAGTATACCGATTCACAATACTTTCAACAAGAAGTAGAGGCAATGCTGTACATTCAAGAGAAGGGTGGGCATCCTCGTGTCATTACATTACATGAACACTTTGAGGATGGAGATTCGTATGTTCTTATCTTAGACTTTATCCGAGGTGGAGAACTTTTCGATCATTTGATTGAGATGGGTGCATATTCTGAAATGGACGCCTCCAGAATCGTTCGGGAAGTTGCATCCGCTTTACTATTTTTGCACGGTATCGGTTTAGTACACGCTGATCTTAAACCAGAGAATATTCTGTTAACTACGACCCGGCGAGGAGATTCTGTCGTTAAGGTAGCTGACTTCGGTACGGCAATCTTTGTTGGGAATGATAGCGATACTACCGTAACTAACAAGAAGAAATTACGACCCGAAAAAGTCTACGGAGCACCTACGCCCGCCTATTCGCCACCAGAATCCATTCTTCGGACATCTCCCATACAACCCTCTATGGATATGTGGTCTCTGGGTGTAATTTTGTTCATTATGCTCACTGGTTGTCACCCGTACGATATTAGTGGAGAATCAACAGACGTAGAGATTGAAGATCGTATCAAGGACACAAAATATAAAATACCAATCAATGATCCAGAAATTGCCGGACACCTATCGAAAAGTGCTAAGGACCTCATAACAAAACTAATGAATCGAGATTGTAAAAAACGATTAACAGCCTATCAAATGCTTCAACATCCATGGGTACAAGGAGAAACGGCTACCACGGCAATCATTCAAGGAAGTGACCAGCGGTTATCAAAATTTCGAGTATTTAAATCACGGCTTCAGGCGAAGTTTTTTGAAAATGCTATCAAGTGGAGTGATTTAAACAACGATCCTGACACTGATACTAAACGGAAAACAAGTTTGATTGAACGATCATTCAATGCTTTTGGTACAGATAAGGATGGATTTGCAGGTACCAAGGAGATATTGGGAACGGCTGACGGTAATATTGAAGAGATTGTAGAGGGAGAGGGACCGACTATCAACATATCCGATTACGAAAATTTGCTGAGCGAAAACATGCAAAACAAATACTATCCAGCGGGACATACTATCTACCAGGAAGGTGAAACTGGTCGAGCCATGTACTTTTTGGAAAGTGGAGCCGTAGAAGTCGTTGCCAATGGGACAAGAGCTGTTCGAACAGGTGGAGATTTTTTTGGTGAGGGAGCCTTGCTGCATCCCCGAAAGATTCGATCAGCGTCGGTTCGATGTTTAACGCCCATCCATGCACTTGAAATCAGTCAAGAATACTTTGAAAAGTATATTGCTTCGTCCGGTTCGGGTTTGTACCTAACATTGAAAGAAAAAGATAAGATCCGAAAGCGCAATCGTGCTAAGACCATATTAAGAATGCAAAAAGATTTGAAAACCGTGGCGAAGCCTCGTAAAGGAAAATTCTACAATGATGGAGACGAAGGAGATACGATGTGGATCTTAGAAAAGGGAAAGGTTAATATCGAGGTAGCAAGTGGTCAGACCGTTTTTTCGGTATACCCCGGCAACATTTTTGGTGAGCATGCGGTTATAACAGGCAATAAGAGAAATTGTGACGCGAAATGCGTTTCAAAGGAAGGCTGTATAGCTCAGGAACTTGCGGGTTTTCAATTTCGCAAGTTACTGGAATCTTCTACAAGCGTAAAGGATTCGATTAAAGAATTGTATCTCCGACGAGAATTCAAAAAGGCAATCGTTCTGAGGATGCGTAAGAGCTTTCCCTACGATGATCCCGAGGAGGCTTTTGCGGCTGCCGACGAAAAACATGTAGGGCGTCTCGACAGAGAGAATGTTTCTAAATTAATGAGGGAAATGAATCCAAATTTTACGAACGCGGAGATCGATGAGGTTATTCACTCTTTGAACTTAACGGGATCAGGAAGTGTTACATTTGCTGAAATGAAAAAGGCTCTTATTGGAGATAAAAGGACTGCTGCTTCTATGTAAGAATAAGAATGGTGACGATCAATGATGGTCTTTTGGGACCGTAATAAATCCAATGCAATCCAGAAAAATAATGATAATGTTAGGCCTTTTATTTAATCAAAGATCATTTTTTCGTAACCTATAATATTTTATATCAGAAGATGTAGGAATAAGGTGCCATGTAGCTAGAGAATCGGCATAGTTGAAGCAGACCAGTTGCTTAAAAAAAAGAGCGTACCTTCAACCATTGCGTAGGTTAAAACGCTGGGAGGGATTTCATAAGAGGAAAGAGAACTGGTAGCTGCGACGGTTCAGACTAGCTAGACCATCGATTTCTTTTGAGTGAGTGAGTGAGTCGTACATTGTACTGGTAGAGATTTGATTCATTAAAATAGAAACAAGCCAGCTACCGTTGTTTACATTACCGGTCGGAAAGTCGTTATTGTTTTATTATTTGATATTAGTTAATACAAGTATTATTATATAACTATGAATTGCTTTAATTTTTTTGCTTATTTCGTGCGTGTCGCTCTTTTATAATTTTAGTTATTATTTATTTATGATATATTATTTAAATGCCAGCAGGGAGTTCACGCATTAACCAAAATCCAGCAGGGTCATCATCTTCATCACGTTGAACACAAACAAAGTGTAATCCATTTAATGCATCTTTACCTTCTTCAAATGCAACACCCTCCTCACGTTGATTGTCATCCAATCGTGCCATTAAATACCGTGTATCGATATCGGTATCCATGATTAAGTTTCTTTTTCGTAGATCAGCAGACATCGATGCAACCTCTGTTCCTGCTAACCATGCTGCTAATGGTTCAGGACGTTGAGTTAATATAACAACACCCTGTACGAATGTATCAGCGGGTGGTAAATCTTCTAATAAACTATCACTAATTGTACATAATCGTCCAACACCAATATTATCATCATTAATATCACCACCTGGTAAAAATTCTGCAAGTGGTAATGCAACGAATGCATATTTTTCTCCACGTAACGCATCCGGCATCTTAACTGGTGTTCGTACATCTAAAAATGATGGTACACCGGCACCTAAACCACTACCAACACCCATATTAGCTTGGTATCTGTCATATATGGATATTATGAATTGAGCATACATAGGCACAAAGAAAGAGCAATTTTTTAGAAGAAGAAAATAATGACAGAAAGAAGAAGAAGAAAAAAGTCACGGCGAAATTTCCTCGTCAGAATTTGTTGTATTTACGTCGTATATACAAACAAATATTGCGAGTCGAGTCGAGTAGCATCGCATCGCTAATTTATAACAGTAGTAGTTATATTTGCATTTTTTGTTTGTTTCTTCTTTTAATTAACTTACCCTTCCATTTTTGGATATACATCTTTATGTCGTTCTTCTAACCATTGTGCAATTGAATATGTTCCTCGTGATGGACGACTAACAACGTCTAATTCACTTAATGCGATATTAATCATATTAAACATTGCACCACGAAAGAATCGGATTGTTGATGGTTTCGATTCAATTCTTGGATCTTCCATTAAGTCTTCAACAGTTTGTCGTACTTCTTTTGAATTTACTTTATTGGATGGTAAAGTTTTAACAAAACGAAAACTACCTGTGGAATCAGTAATCAACACCTCCCATAGTTTTTTACCACCAGGTGCTACTACCGGTCGACTATAACAATCTAATTCCCAATCATCTGATGTTTTTTTATCAGTATATTGAATAAATTCAATCCCATCATCAATATTAATGGATGTTGTCGATGTACTTCTCAGTTGAATTAAATTATTATTATCATTATTATCATTATTATTATTAGATATCGATGACGATGATGACGGTGCTGATAGACTTCTTCCATACGTATTACTCATTCTACTACTACTAGAAGTAGAAGTAGAAGAAAATCCATTGACTGCCGTTATTGCTAAAATAACGAGTAAAAATAACGTCGTCGAGGAAGTATTCCGTGAAAGCATGATAACTTGTATACGCTGTTGTTATATTTTTCGGCTGTTCGTTGTTTCTGCACTGCGGAGATGATAGCTAGATCGTCCACGTAGAGTGATATAAGAGTTCGTAGTGCTGTAGAATTTAAATTCGTTCTTTTTGGAATAAGGTTGGTTGCTTTCAATCAAGAATCATCATTGTCATCTACTGTAATTACTGCCTGTGTCGTCGAATACGAAGAGAAATGAAAAAATCCGGCAAGATCCACGTGAAAGTCTGTCTGTATGCGTCTCACTGTATTATTTTTATATTTTAGGGTTCGAGATTTCAAGACGTCTTGCATGACACCAATTTCACGCACGGCCATCGCTTTTTCTGAAGCACAAACTCTCAAAACCGATCAAAAAAAATATCTGCCAAAAAAAGCATAAGAATCCATCATCAGAGACACCACCTAACTTACATGAGACGAGAGTTGATCAATAGCAGAAAGCTACCGCACCATACAGTAGACCATCATTCGTAAATCAAATTCGAATCGAGCAAAAGGAAAACAATCATCTACCAATAAAGCAACCCAATATTGTACATATCACAGGATCCGATATAAGTGCTAGTAGCTAGAATAAAATTATATAAAATATACTCGAATAATAATCATGTTGGTCTTATTTGAAACTCCGGCGGGATATTCGCTATTCAAGGTAAATATTCAATAAGAACGTCTAATATGGACACAACAAAATACAATACAGTATGAGAATTTGAGTGTAGTTTCGATCAATATTATACATGCCAATATGCTTTACTGTCAACGAAAACTAACACAATGTTATTTAATTGATCTATTCTCTTTCTTCTTCTTCTTCTAATATTCTTTAATGATATATTCTTACCGTAGGTTTCCGATGAAAAGAAACTAAAGAAAACGGATGCAGAAGATATCCACGAAACATTCTTCAAGGATAGTAAAACTGCATCAAAGTATATGTCATTAGTGAGTTTTCAACCCTTTGAAGATACAGCCGATGCTGTTACGGCTGCAACAAGTATCTTAGAGGGTAAGGTATCAAAGTCACTCAAGAAATTCTTGAAGAAGAAGCTTAAGAAGGCTGCATCATCATCATTAGCTGTTGCTGATAAAGCACTTGGTTTATCGATCAAAGAGGGATTCGGTGATACAACGAAGGTTGTATCTGATGATAAAACGAATGAATTATTCCGTGGACTACGTTGTTACATGGATGAGTTATTCGATACCGATGGTGGAATCAAAGCAGAGGACTTACGTGCAATGCAATTGGGGTTATCACATTCATTGAGTCGATACAAACTCAAATTTTCTGCTGATAAAGTTGATACGATGGTCGTCCAGGCTGTTGGATTATTGGATGAACTTGATAAGGAAATTAATACGTACGCAATGAGAGTTAAGGAATGGTACGGATGGCATTTTCCAGAATTACAGGCTATTTTAAATGAAAACTCACATTATGCCAAGTTGGTATTAAAATGTGGTATGAGACCAAATTTTTCTAAGACTGACCTATCTGAAATTTTAGATGATGAAACTATTGAAGCTACCGTTAAGGAAGCCGCTGAAGTTAGTATGGGAACAGAAATTGCTGAAATTGATATTATTAACATCCAGGCATTGGCCGAACAGGTTCTATCAATGTCGGAATATCGTGCACAACTATTTGAATACCTTAAAAATAGAATGAATGCAATCGCACCCAATCTAACCGTTTTGGTCGGTGAACTTGTTGGGGCACGATTAATCGCTCATGCAGGATCACTTATGAACCTTGCTAAGCAACCTGCCTCAACTGTACAAATATTAGGTGCAGAAAAGGCTTTATTCCGTGCACTTAAAACAAAGAGTGATACACCTAAATACGGTTTGATCTACCATGCATCTCTTGTTGGACAAGCCGCACCAAAGAACAAGGGTAAGATCAGTCGTGTCCTAGCCGCGAAGTGTGCCTTGGGTATCCGTGTTGATGCCTTAACTGATGAAACTGCCGAACAAGTCGATACCACCATCGGATACGAAGGTCGGGCTAAGGTTGAAGCTCGATTACGTCAACTTGAGGGTGGTAGTATCGGTGCATCCAACGGGGACTTAAAATCAAAGAAGACTGCTAAGTACGATCCAGTGGCCGCAAAAACTTCTGCATCCGGATCCACTTATAACGCTTCAAGTGATATGATTATGGACGATGCTGCTCCTGCAACTGAAGAGAAAGAAAAGAAAAAGAAGAAAAAGGATAAACGCAAGTCGAAGAGCGGTGGTGATGACGACGAAGACGATGCTCCCAAGAAAAAGAAGAGAAAAACAGAGGAGAATGGTGATGAAGAGAAAGAAAAGAAAGCCAAAAAGGATAAAAAGAAAAAGAAGAAATCCATGTCTTAAATAAAAATAAACTAAAAAGATGATGGTGGTAATAGTTGGGGATGTTACACAATGATACAACATAAATTCCTCCGTGTAATATTAGCTTGATTTTATATTTTACTCAGTACCACTCTTTTCTTGTATTCCATATAGATTCTTATGTCTTAGGATTGTGAACTTACCGTATAAAAATAAATGATAAATAGCTGCTAGACAATATATAGTGTATGATGTTCGCAGCCAAAAAAGAACAAAAAAAAGTGTCTGGATCCTACCGTATCGATGTCTAAAAGGTATTGCGTGAAGAAGTGATTACGAATAATCAAAGAAATATTATAATAAGAGATAAACCATTATATATACAGCAAATCTAGCTAGCTAATAGGAAGGATTGTTGGATCTTTCGTCATCGTCAAGCATTGCGTTTCCATCCCATTATATTTGATATTCGATATATATCTCTTTCTAATTACTATTTTCACTTTGAGCTGCTGTAACAAGTGGAGGAATACCATAATCAGTTATACCAAACATGACGACCCTGTACATAGTGTTTAGAAGAAATAGTAATATTGATGCATCAACGCAACAATATAATTGATCGTTATCAATAGAAGAGAAAATAACATTAGTGTATTGTACATCAAACCATACAAGCAATATCAACGAACATTGAATGAACCAGAGAGAGAGAGAGAGAGAGAGAGTCAAAACACCACAGGAGCTTTTCTGCAAGTCAATAAATGTTGGTACTTACGTTCCCGAATCCGATACGGTAGCAACCTTGAGTGGAATTCCATTACATCGTTCTCGTATTAACGCTTTGAGGTCAGAAAAACGTACAGTCGGAACATTATAGTAGGTTGCAGCAACATAAAAATTAGGTAGACCCGGATGAGTCTTCCCAAAGTTAGAATTGGGATTATATGCATCCCAACATATACGTATATTATCATCATCATCTTTGTGACTTTTACTGTCATCATCCTCGTTATCATCTTCGTTACTATTAACACCAGGAAAAGGAATTGACGGAGGTGCCGCATTTTGAATGGAATCTCGGACCTGATGACGGAGACGGAGTGATTGTTTTCGATTAGTTTTATGGGGCAACGAATCAGAATCCTGTTGAGCATTACAATATTCTTCTTCCTCTTTCAGTTGATGTATCTGCTGTTGTTGCTGCTGATCTTTTTGATATTCTTGTTGTCTTTTTCGTTTTTCTTCTTGGTGTTTTTGTTGCTGACATAGAATACCGTACCGATCGGGAACATGTCTCAATACTCTAAAATCTTGTTGTCGTAAATGCGAATATACTCGATATACGGCGAGACTAATTCCCAATATTGGAAGCAATTGATATAGCTGAGATGTATCAAGGGATGTTACGATGTCATCTATGACAATTTTATTATTGTCAACATCGTCTATTTCTTCTTCTCTCGTCGCTGAGGTCGACATCAAGGCTCGTGCCAATCCTCGTTCGTGTAGAAACAAAACTTCTTCCATGAATAAATATTCCGCAGAATCTCTATCATTTTCTTCTCCATTTGAAGACGTAACAACTGTTACACCGAATCCACCGGATGCCAAAGCCTTTCCTTTCGATCGAATCACACGGAACATTCGACATCTATTACGTCGTTTTGTCGCCGTCGTTGTTGACACAGCAGACGAACGACGCAATGGCTCCTCCAGTATACATACGATCGGTCGGTCATGGAACATCAGCTTCTCTTCTTCCTCATTATTGATACTATCTTTATCTGTCGCTACTTTCTTGCCATTATCTATATTGATTCTATCGTTGGCATCATTTTCGGTGATAACTTTCGAAGGATCTTCCGAAGCAGGGTTTTCTTCGTTGTTGTTTATTTCTGAGCTCATAATGAATACATCCAGCTTGCAATTTCAGATAGTTATGATGTAGTCTATTGTATTTCGGCTTTCCCGTCGTTGTTTTTCGTCCTCTCCTAAGCAAAAGTCCTGGTCGGAGGTTGATGACGATGTGAATGTGAATTGTGAATGTGAATGTGAATTTTTTT
>Ga0115007_10001532_pt1 | contig 14769 bp, 10 predicted proteins | sample ArcOceMetagenome_2_FD_87166 | JGI IMG/M metagenome (GOLD analysis project Ga0115007, IMG submission 87166) | Marine eukaryotic phytoplankton communities from Arctic Ocean - Arctic Ocean ARC135M Metagenome | ecosystem: Environmental > Aquatic > Marine > Oceanic | place: Arctic Ocean | collected... | reverse complement strand
GAATTAGGGGAGAGAAGTATTACACAATTTTACACCACTAGTATTACACAGGCATTACAGGGGTGTACACTGAAAAATTGTGTACATATTTTATTTGTATCTACCTAGTCGTTGTGTTGATGCAGGAGAACTGACCCCCTGAGACAATCGAAAAAGCAGTGAAGTCATGTCATCGTTGTCGTTTGCTCTATTGTTGTTGCTGCCACTGCCGTCACTGCCGCCACTGCCGCCACTGCCGCCACTGCCGCCACTGCCGCCACTGCCGCCCCTTCTTCCACTGCCACCACTGCTGCCCCTTCCTTCACTGCTGCCCCTTCCTTCCTTGTTACCACTGTTTTCGGCGTCAAATTGTGCTTGCAGTTCACGTGCAAAATCTTCATCACTTTTCATTTGCAAAGGCTTGACGGGCGATGCTACAAGTGGTGCTGGAATTTGAATGGATGGTGGTACCGATGCGGTTCCACCTGTTGTGTTCAACGAAGACGTGGTCATAAACATCGGTGGTAGACCGATGGCTTCATCGTCTTGATCCAAAGAAGCCGACCTGACTTTGGCATCCAATTGCAAGACCCATTGTTTTGCCATTGCTTCCGTGGGTGCTCGTAATTCCAAAATTCCTCTTCCTCTTCCTCTTCCTTTTCCTCTTCCAGCACTGCTTTTGCCTTTGATGGTCTGAATGGTTTTCCCTTTCAATGCACTGCCTTTCGGTTTGTTACTTTCGTCATTGGAGAAAGCAATGGCAAATTCCAACGGTGATTTGTCTGTGTCTTGAAGTACAGCAACGATGGAGGTTAAAGGAATGGATTTACAGATTGATTTACCACGCAACATCAAGGAGGTCGAACGTGGTGGTAGCGGTGGTGTTTTTTCTGTTTCTTCCTCCGTGTCTTTTGTGTTGGGGTCTAGTGCGGTGGGATCTACCGCGGTGGTGGCGGTACTGGCGGTACTGGCGGTACTGGCGGTACTGGCGGTACTGGCGGTACTGGTGCCGTCGCCGGTATCGCTATGCTGTGTACGAGTCTTGGTTGGAGTCTTGGTTTGACTGGTGGGACTGCCGACCATCCCTAAATATTCTCTTTTCCCACTGGTGGCACCAGTTGCACCAGTTGCACGACTGCTACTGCTGTTGCAACCATTGTCGGTGCGCAATTGATTGCGGTGAATGCATTTTAACCATTTGTTGGACATGCCAACCTGATCGGCACGTGTACTGGAGACAACTATGACATCACATTTGGGTGCTAAACTTTGTACTTGAATGATCCTTGCCGGCAACCAATGTTTCTGTTCCCAATGGACCAATACATTCATGCCGACTTTCATCTTTTTAATCTTTTGTGGCGTTGCGGGTGGGCTGGGTTTGCCATGCAGAGAGGCTGTGGTCGAAGCAGTGCCCGTTTCTTCTTCGGTCTTGTTATAATAATTCAAAGAATCATGGGTAATTTCAAACCATCGTTGTTGCCATTTTGCCCCAATCAATGCATGTTTTCTTGATTTTTTGTACAACAGGCCCGACAACATCATGACAGGAGTGGCGGTGGCGCCAAGCGACTCGTCGTTGGTAGTGGTGGGGGAAGTGGCGGTGGGGGGTGTGGGGGGAGTGGGGGTGGTTGTACTTGGATTGGTACATGAATCAACCAATGTTGGTGTTGAGGCCAAGGGGGAGTTTGATTTGGAGTGTGATGGTTGGGTTACATTATTTTTCCTGTCATGGTTTTGATATGGGTATGCCGGTGTGGAAACGGCATGCGCCATGGGAGACGAGCTTGGTGTTGGTTGGTATGCATTGGCCTTGACTTCCACCGCAACCACCGCGTTGCTGGGAAAAGACGATGTATGTAACGAAGAGGGTGGGTGGGAAGAGAAGGGGGAAGGGGGAGGGGAAGAGGACGAGGACGAGGAAGAGGACGAGGACGAGGAAGAGGAGGGTCTGTTGTTGGTGTGTGTATTGTTGGAGGTTGGTTCAGGAATGAACGAGGGGTACAATGGTGCATTGGGGTCACCGTTGGGGTCGTCTTTCGGCAATGATTTTGAGGAGGGTGGTGGGATGGGTGGTACATGGGGTACATATGGTACGGGTGGTGCGGGTGGGATTGGTGCCGTGGCGTAAGAAGTGGGAGCAAAGGGTGCAGAGAGTGTGCCTGGTGCTGGTGCTGGTGCTGGTGCTGGTGCTGGTGCTGGTCCTCCCGGAGTCGTGTTTGATGTTGTTGCACCACTGGCGTGCGTATTGAATTGGGTTGTAAGCAGTTGTGACAGGTCGTTGGTTGTGGTTGTTGGTGTGCGTGGCCGCCTTGGTGGTGGTACTGCCGCTGGTGTTGCTACGGATGCTGCTGGTGCTGCCGGTTCTTCTTGTGACGATACTTCTTTCTGCTGGTTGTGTGTCTGGTATTCTTCGGTACAATTGTCGTACTCGTTGTATTCTTCGTGTACACCTTCTTGGTTCTCATCCCAATAACTTTCCAGGGTTTCCGTGTTCCAATAGTACCAGTATTGTTTCTCTTCGTCCCAATCCCTTTTCCAAAGGGATGGTGCGGGTGTTGTTGTGTCGTCGTTGTTGTTGAAGTGTTCGTAGTTGTTGTTGTTTTCAGCGTATTCCTCCGTTGCAAAGGAAGTATTCATGTGTTCCACGAGTGCAAGTTTTAACCGCACGGGGATGTTTAAGGCTGACCAAGAGGCAGTGTCTTGGGAAACTGCATATAAATCGGAATCTGTGTTGATCCACTCCGAACGAAGGTAAGTGATGATCGATTCCTTGGTTGTTTCTGTCACTGAGAGGGATTGGCAAACTTGTGACATGATTTTGGCAATGTCTGTCATTCTCAACAAGAAGGAAATGTAAGATCTGTTTGTGTTACCAAGTTGGTCCCTTCTCGCTGTTGTTCAATGATTCCGTCGCGGTGAGTACCGCTATACCTTCGGTATACGGAACTATCTAGACACGGTACTTCAATTTTTGCCGGGCGGGCGAGGGCTCCAGAGACCGCAACTACTGGTCCCCGAAAACGATCCAGGGAACTACCTGCTAGTCCTCATACCCGGGTGCCTGTGCTGGTGTAAATATAAACTTCGTCGCACATAAAAGTATAATATAACAACCGATTTCTTTTGGCACTACTCTGCAAGTACCTGGTATCGATATCAAACCTCATTTATTACGACCGCCACACTTGATTCTCTTGATAACCCAATGCAGAAAGAACACACTCAGACGTTAACGCAGAATGCCGTGATCCCGCCATCGTTTCGTAAAACAATGGTGTACCACAAACCCACACAATGGAATTGGTTTCCTCGGGTGAAAACCCCAATCGTGCCACCTTTTCCTTGTCTACCCAGCCTGTTTCAATGCTTGATTCGTTGTGCCGTGTGGGAGGATCTTTGGTTGTTGTGGCATCGGTACCCACCACGAATGTACATCTCAACTTGCCATTGCTGCCAGCAGCCAATTCTTTCAATTCATGGAACAACATTATGTCATCCACCGACGCGTTGCCGTACAACAATCGAACCTCGGGTGTGTTCGCCGTGGTATTGCGCATCAGTGCAATCAGGGCTTGGTAATGCGGGGTGATGCCAGTGCCCACACACAGCATCGTTATTTTTTCTGTACCTCGGAACGGAAATCGAAAAGGTTTGATGTTGCCAGGAAATTGACAAAATCCAACTTTCTCCCCAACGTTTAAAGCTTTTGCAAAGGTAGACACGTTTCCGCCGTTGTAATGTTTGACCAGAATGGAAAATGAACCGAGTGTTTCGTTGGAAGAGATTGGGTTGTAGGGCTTGGCTTGATCTTTGTGTGTGGCTTGCATCATGATGCAGGACGAAACGGTAAGGTTTAAAGATGTGTTTGGGGGCAGGGCAAATTGCAGTATTGAACTGTTGTGGGTCGCTTGTTTGATGGAGATGAGTGGAACTTTTATGAATTGAGACGAGGGAAAGTAACATTGGTTTGGCGGCATGGTGGCGTACTTTGCGTCGGCAGGCGGAGCCTCAAATTCCAACGTGGATTGCGCAAATGTGAGATGTCGCACAAGTGTTGCAAGGCGTTGTATCGTGTCGTTGTTGCTCATCACTGGAGTGGTGCTACACTGAGACTAAAAACATGGTAATCCCCGTGTCGACGGATCCACAGCCTCTGTCCACAGGGATGGGTTAAGGCGGGGGTCTGGTCTCCAGCTCGTTTGAGGCCCCCGCTGTTGGTTTTAAATTTACCGTGTCTCCGTGACCACACTAACACTGCCTACGATACGCGTCGTTTACTTCTCGTTCTCTAGCACACAGCTAGATCAGCCATGAAGGTGGAGTACGACCCCGACAACGCGTTACGTCGCATCGACACACGTGGGATCAATCCCCTTCCAGCGTCCGACCAAACACAAATTTTAGAATGGTTTGAGGACCCAAACACAACCACGGTCGTTCAAGGACTCCATGAAAATTTAGACGAACGGTTTATGAAGTGGTCCTACATCAAAAACAAATGTGGGCCACTCTTGTGCCGTAATTTCAAATATTTCAAACGTAAACTCACACTCGACCATCCAACACACACCGCCAATGTTGTGGCGACAAATTCGTCTCTGGATACTTTTGAAGAAGCAGGAACGATGGTCATGTCCTTTGAGACGTATGATTTGTATTTACAACAAAGAAAACTGGCACTGTATCACTTGATGACCACCAAAGAACAACAAGAACAAGTGCACCACGGATCATTTACTGACTCGGAACTGCAGGAATTGAAAGAATTGAAAAAACAACAACAACCAGAAGATCCAGAAGATCCAGAAGAACCAGCAGAAGAAAGGAAAGAAGGGAACGAAACACAAGACGACGAGATCACAGTTTCCTATTACCCAAGTGGTCAATCCAACAAATCTCAACCTCATGTCATCAATCTGTTGGACGACGTGATCTATTTGATTGATTTAGACATCACCCGTTTCATTCCTGAAGCGGCCGCCGATTTACGAGCTCATTTCAAAATGGATTTGTTGCCCGCTGGAGATTGGTGCATGATGAATTCCGTTGGTTCAGAAGGACGTCCTTTTTTGGGGCCCAATTTGTACATTACACCACCGGGTGCGTCGACCGTGTTTCACGAAGACGGCAATGGAACCGTGGATTCAGGGCATCAAGTGTTGACCGGGCACAATGAAGTGGTGATGCTGCCACGGATCGACAGTGCGGACAAACAAGAAGCGTTGGACATTGTGACGGGCAACCACCAACAGATAGAAAACTATGCTTTGAAAGTCGAACCACACAGTGATCATGTTACGAACAAACCTTTGTGGCCTACGTTGCAACAATTGGACCAGGTGCAAGAGTATTTGAGTCACTTGTCGACTTCGGGTGTGATCGAAGAGCAAGAACAAAAAAACAAGGCGTCAAAAAAGAAGGGGAAAAAACGAAAACGTGGGATGCCCAACGAAAAGATCGTGGTGGCCACCACCGATGGTTCGACGAAGCATCAATTGCGCCCCACCCATGTCATTCTTGGCCCGGGGGATTACATTCACATCAACAAAGGTCGGCTTCACGCGTTTCGCAAAGTGACCAGTGACGCCAACCATGCGTTGCAACAGAAACAAAATGCGGGCATTGGGATGTCTACGTCCATTGATATCTGTGTCAGTGTCGCGTGGGATTGGATGTACAAAGGTAAGTGAATGGGACGACCAATTGTTTTTACTGCTCTGCTCGGTTAGTCCACTGGTACTTACCCCAGGCCTTTGTATTGTTTTCTTTTGCATGGCATTGGCAACGAACCAACCAACACCAGGCATCACACCTCAAGGCATTGTCAACGAAGTCAGTTACATACGTAAAACGGTCGAAGAGAATCGCACGCAACTGTTGTACAACGATATTGCTACGCCCACGTTGGCCATCTTGGACGATACAATGTTGGCAGCCAGTGCGAAACATTTAGCATTGGTTAAAAATATGAATGCGGCAATGGAAAGTGACCAACCATCAAAAAGTGGCCGTCTTGGCCGTAGCGGTGGCAGTGGCAAAAGTAGTGGTGGTTTTGGAGCAAATCGTTTCTGGACAAAACAATGGTATCAAACAACTGCGAAAACATCTGCTGCAAAAACACCTGCTGCGAAATCCTCTGCTGCAAAAACAGCCACGAAAACACCCACTCTATCCACAAGGAAAGCTACCAACAGCAAAACATTAAACGAGGGAGCTCAAACTACTAGTACAACTAAAGCAACATCCTGCGAACAAAACATCACTGTTGCACTGTATCCGTTGTCTAAATATAAACGTGGTCACCTTGGCCATACACATCTTTCGGCCAAACAATTAAAGGTTGGCCATGTTGTGGAAGTGGAATGGGAATCAGATTCAGGAAAGGCAGCAAATTGGTGGCGTGCTACTGTGATCGAATTGCTGGACGATGGACGATTTAAAGTCCACTACCATCTGGACAATACAATAGAAGAAGAACCTTTTCGGACGATGGGACGATCGAAATGGAAATGCATTGGTGAAGTAGTTGAGGCGAGCACGCTGTCTCAATCGGAACATTCTCTGTCCTCTTCCTCCACCTCTTCCTCGTCCTCCTCCTCGTCCTCGTCCTCGTCCTCCCCCTCCATCCTGTCACCTCCCTCTTCTTCTTCATCGTTGGATCCTGAAGACAATGCTGTTGTTCATCTTGCGGTGGAATTAAAACATGTGGTTTATCTGTTGCAACAACACAACTACTTGCGTTCAGAAATACCTGGTGGTTATCTTCACAACCGTTACAAGTTGTATTGTCGCTACCCGCAAATGGGTAATGTTCAGTATGCAAATCTTTCACCAAGAATCCAAATGCAATTAGAATCCATTGTCGGAACCATGGCTCAACGTTTGTCGAAATCAGGTGCGACTACAAATCTTGTGGATGCTCAGGATGAATATGGTGCAATTAATCCATACGATGTGGATGGTTTTCAATGCAAAAGTTGCATGCAAACGTTGTCGAACGTGTACATGCATTGCATGGGGTGTGAAACTTTACTCGGAAAAGATTACAACATATGTGTCAGATGTTTTCGTTCGGGGTATCATTTAATAAATGAACCTTCTACCTCCAAAGATGCTCTGGGAAATTCGACGGCCTCGAGACATGCAGTGGGGCATCAAGAAGCAGTGTGCTACAGAGCAAGTAAAGGCAAACAAGTTGGCTTTGACGCAGATCAGTATCCTGATTTTACAAGACATGGCGTTGCTGGACGAGCATGCTGTTCCCAGAGGTCATGTGCGATCTGTGACATGTGTTATGTTCACGATTGCCGTTGCCATACGGTGTTTCAATCACGGTACCGTTTTATCAATACCGAGAACTTGATCACAAGAAAAGAGGAGATGTTTACGACGTTGCAACGACATTATCACTTGTTGAGCAATGCACAAAAGAAGAAGGCTTTCCTGAACATGCTGGCATTGGTCAATCGATCAACCCCAACAACCCAACAAAAAGGTGACGTTCATGAAGTTTTGTTGGCATTGACTGCCATTGAGAAAGAATGGTTGTTGTACGATGTTTCTTCTGCCTGCCGGCGCTCTTCTTTGGTTGCACGCCGAACCATGCGAAGCATGTTGGCCTTGCCACCCGTACTTGGTACATCTTTGTCACGGTTGTGCTCTCTCTATCTTCTCTCTGTTTCTACCACGGTGGAGTTGGTGGTAAATCCAATGGATTGGGCAAGAGGAATGTTGATTGGACACACTGGCAGTGACAGTGACCGCGACAGCAAGAGCGAGAGCGAGAGCGAGAGCGAGAGCGAGAGCGAGAGCGAGAGCAGTAATGAATCTTCTTCGACGTCTTCCCCAGTTGTCCTGTTTCGTCATGTTTCAATAGAATGGTCTCCTGTCTCAGACACATCGTCTTCCTCGTTGTTTCCTTTTACGTTTGACTTGTTGGATGACAATAGGCGTGCGTTGAAGTATGAACATCTTCAATGGTATCAAATAAGCGAAACAGAGAAGAGTAGTAGTGGCAAGGGAAAACCAAAAAGAAAAGCGGATTCTGGCAGTGACCGTAAGAGTACCAAAAAACGCAAAGGGAAAGGCAAGGGTGGTGCAATGTCAAAACAATAGTTGACAATAGAAAAATAAAAAATAAAATATTTGTCACAGTACAGTATTAATTTATTTAAAAATAGTGTTGTACGTTGTACGTTGTACTACTAGACTACTACTACATGTACACATTGTATGTGTGTGTACATTCATGTACCGTGTATGTACACACAGGTACCGGGTGTACAGGTAGGTACTACTACCTGTACCTGTAGCCTCCTGTAGAAGACTACTACTACTAGAACTACTACAGTACTACTACTGTAGTCTGTAGTCCTCAGTGGACACACAGATGCCTGCGACAAAAATCCTACAATTCACCCAACACTGATTTTGCCAAGTCAAGCGCAAAAGTACTTTGATTTGTATGGTTGGAAACCTGGCATAAATGATTTGGTCCATTGTTCCCGTGTGCCGCTGTATGGTTGGCGCCATGGCACAAGTGAAGATGATTGCAAACCACATTGTATACCGATGCACCCGTACATACCACACAGAGTACAAGTCCCATCACACACAACATGGTCGGTAAACATTTGGATTTCCTTTGCTCTTCCTGCACCAACTCTTCTTCGTCTTCTGTATACGAACGATGCCGTGCCATGTTGACGTGATGGTTTGGTGCGGGTGTTGCAATCAGCAAAGTGGTTTGATGAGGATCTAACGCACGTGTCGTGTCCAAGGTTTTCATGTACATCAACGGTGGAAACACATAGGCAATCAGGATGGCAACAGTGGATCCTAACACGGACCATACCACAACAATGTCGGGTGTGACACACGCCACGGCCAATGCGACCAGAACAATCAAACATGTCACGGAGACATGTCGGCAGACCGACTCTTTGGACCAACATGTTTTGCTTAAAATCAATTCGTTGAATAAATCGCGAGCTGGGTGTGTCAACAATGGAAAACTCATGATAATAGTACCCAATAAACCAGCACGACCAACGTCAACAACAACGTCCGATTGCAAATATAAATTTAACACATTGCCCCCCAGTGGTGTGAGCAACACTGACAAGAAATCCAAATAACCGGCCAACGCTACAACGATGTACAACGTGCAACTGAACCCCATCGTCCAAAAGATGACACTGCCCATTCGTTTTCTGGTCGCACGTTTTAATTCTTTGTGCATGGGAAGCACATTGAAATGACACATGTAGGAGCAGGCTAAAATAGGTATGGACAGCAAGTTGTTGAAATCAATCTCAATCCATTTGATGCATTTTAATCGATCGTGAAAGTGCTTTGCAATGCAGGGATCCACTTCGACCAAAATTTGGTTCTTGTAACTGTGGTCAACATTGTCATTGATGGATTCAAATGCTAAAGTACCCGCTAGAAAAATGATGCTCAAAACACTGATGATGCTGGTGGCCCTGAGAGCACTTATTTTTTTCACCAACGTCACCGGAAATATGATAGCCACCGACATCATCATGTACAACCATCGATTTTTTTCTTGACAAAATTGCACGTCGCCGTTTGTATCGCCTTTCGTACACTTGCAATCCAACAGCGGTGGGAACAACCGCGTGGATAAATCACCCATCAACACAACGTAACCAATGGAGGCCATCAGTACCAGCAACAAGACCAAGACACTGACAAATGTCGAACATTTTCTACCGTAGGTCCGAAGGGCCACATCCTGGTAGGATTCGGCCCCACTGCGATGGGCCGACCAGACCAATAGATTTGCACTGTACGCAGAACACATGGCCATGAAAATGATGAGAAATAAACCCAAGGCTACCCCACATCCCGCCAACGTGAAAGGAATGGACAAAACACCTCCACCGATGATGGTGGACAATAATGTAAAGACCGAAGTTTTTATGGTGCCCTCGGGCACTTCAACGGTGGGGTTCAAAGCTTCTCGCCAAGAGGGTGAAACAGCGTCGCTGGCATCGACTGGGTCGCTCTCGTAGAGCGTTGGGTCGGCGAGGGTGTTGTAGCTTTTTAGTTGGTCTTGTCGTTTCATGGGGGCTTGGCGTCCACGGGCTGTCGATGGACGAGGATTGCGGTATTTAGAATCGGGAAGGGGGAAAGTCGAAAGTCGAGAAAGGCCGAGGTCCTTCTGAGTCAAATTTGCTGTTTTTGAGTTTCATCTTTGCCATGGTTTGGTCACCCCTGATTGGGTTCAATGAGCAGTTCTAGCGGCAGTGGCAGTGGCAGCAGCAGCGGCGGCGGCGGCAGTAGCAGCAGCAGCGACAGTGACCACGACGAGGACGTTTCAACAACCACACCACCACCCGCCAAGAACACAACCATCAAACCTCCACCCTCCAAAGCTTCATTGCCGCCCATTAAAAAATCACTACAAAAATCAAGTCTGAAACCATTGCCACCGACATCCACGAAACCAACCTCCCTGTTAACCGTGCCCAACACAAAAACGGGTGGTACCGGTGCTAAAAATGAGGAAAGTGGGAGTGGCAGTGGGAGTGGGAGTGGGAGCGGCAGCGGCAGTGGAAGCGGAAGCGATTCCTCCTCTTCGTCATCATCTTCCAGCTCCAGTTCTTCCGCCTCCTCCTCTTCCTCCGACGGGGACGAAGGCAGCCATTCCGATTCCGATTCCGACGACGACGGGTCTGCTTCGTCCGGTTCCAGTACTTCCTCGTCCGGTTCCAGCGAATCCTCCACCTCTGCTTCTGGCTCCAGTTCTTCTTCCTCCTCCTCTTCCTCCGATGAGAACGAAGAAAGCAAAGAGAAGAGTGAAACAGACAAAAAACCTTTGTTGCCGAAAAAACCATTCGTGCCCAAACCACCGGACCCCATCATGGACGAAAAGTATCAAGTAGAATTGAAAGCATTGGAATCAAAGAAATCAACGTTGTTGGCACAAAAAGAACCCATGGAAAAAGCAAACAAGGACGTCGTGGCAGAAGTGCACGCCGAATTTAAAAAAGCACTCAAGAGAGAAAAACATCAAACAAAATGGACCGATGAAAACGGCAAATTATTGTCGGAAACAATGAACCCGGCCGAATTGTTGGTTGAAAAATTAAAACGAGCCAAAGAAACGTTGGCGTTCAAAAGGAAAGAAAAATCCATCAAAGCCAAACATGTGAAAGCCATTCATAAAATTACGAAATCGATTGATCATGTCGACCACGCCATACATAAATGTTTGACTGCCGCTGGACCCTTTTTCATCATTCAATTGTATAAAAAAGAATTGCTCAAGTAAGTCAATACTTGTTGTTTGCGTACGTTCATGTGTTAGGGTTTAATTTTTTTGTTTTTTTAACAATTTGAATTTTTTTTGTTATTATATATTATTCTTTTCCAGTTACCAAGCCGAATGGGAAAAACAAAAAAAACAAGATGTTGAAATGGAAGAAAAATTGACCGCGGAATGGAAAGAGGCCACTTTGCTTTTCGAAGACGATTTGGACCACAACAACAAAGATGTGCCGTTGGAAGCCACCAAAGCAGGACAAAAAATATTGAAAAAAAGACGGAAAAATCTCACAAAACTTGCCACCAAATTGGACAAATGGAAAGGAAATGATCGCGAAGAAAAATGGATAGAATTGATCCATCACACCAAAAGAAAATTGCACAAAGTCAAAGTCGGTGCTGGTATATCTAAAAAGAAAAACAAAGACATTTTTTTGATGGAACAAATGAAAATCAAAGCTGAAAAACGAAAACGACGCCAAGAGAGAAAAAAAAGAGAAAAAGAAAGAAAGAAAAAATTAAAACGAGAACAAGAAAGCAAAGCAATGGCTTTGCAAAGAGGTAAACGAGCCCGGGCCTTGTTGAACGCAGACACACAAATGCGAGCCCGCATGTTGGAACGAGAAAAACCTTGGTTGGAGCGTCAACATTGCATCAATCGTTTGAGTTTAATTTGCACGACCAGCATTTCCATGCTGGCGGCATTGATTGCATTGTTGATGTCAGCCATTCATATTAATTTTCGTTTTCCCTATTCAGAAATGCATGCCTGTGGCAATGATCGAAACGTGTGGTTGACCGATTGCAATCAAATTCAAGTGGTGTCGAAATTGCCCTTTCGTTGTTGTGAAGCAAACATTCCATTGCCGCCCGAAAACATTGCGTTGCGTTTGACTTATTTGAAGTTTGACCCAACGGGATTTGTACAAAGTTGTGGGGACAGTGTTTTGCACGATACAGTTGCACCGGTGGAACAAAATAGAACACGAGTTCGAACGTGCGCTTCGGTGACGTCGCCGCACGCCTGTGCCCTCACATTGGCGGATGGCAGTTTGCAATCGGAAGGCACCTTGGATTACTGCACGTGGTATTTTGGTTTCAAAGATGGTTCCTGCAACAGTGAAATACAACATCGAAGTTGTGAAATGATCGAGACCGAAGTGGAATGTGCTTTGAACAGTGCGTGTCGTCCCAACAAAGATCCTTGGTACATGGATGCAATCATTGATGGTAATCCAGTGTCTGTTCCTGGTGGCATCAAAAAGTTGGAGTACGTGGGTAAATGCGTCATGGAAGGAGAACCTCGAAACATTACCGCGACGACATGCGGCATGTCACAAAATGATTATTGCGGGGACGGCACTGGTCCTGGTACCAAATATTTTGATCATACTGCGTACCAAACATTTGAAATGACGACATCGGTCGGTGTCATGGCGTTGGTATCGCCGTTGGTCTTGTTTTTTCGTGGCGTTCGTGTGTTGGAAATGGAACCAATGCGAAAATTAGGCATCAACATGGTGTTGTTGTTTGGGGTGTTGATTTCGGGGACGTTGTCTGCGTTACCCTTTTGGTTGGCCCGAGATATGAAAAGCACCTGTGATTTTTACCGTCAACCCACCACCGAACCCATTGCGGATGGACTGAATCGTGCCTGTCAATCCGAAGTCTGTGCCATGGCAAAACAAGCGTACATCGACGAAGTGTGCCGTTTGGGCGACAACATTCTGGAAACATTAATCATGTGTTCGATTGCCTCGGGCATGTCGGTCTTTGCTGCTTTCGTTGCTCATCATGGTGGTAACGAAGATCAAGGCTTTGATTTTCAACATGTTGGTAAAGATAATCACTTGGAAGAAGAAGAGCAATTGTTGTCGGAAGCCAAAGAATTGGATGCGCATGAACACAAACACAAGAGTAGGAAGAAGAGAATTGCGGATGCAAAAAAACACATCAGTGAAACAGAAAAAGAAAAAAAGAAAAGAAAAGCACGAGAGAAAAAAGCCAGAAAAAGAAAAGAAGCACGTGACAAGGCCCATAAAAAAGAAATGGGACGGAAAAAAAAAATCATTGATGCTCGAGAATCAATGCGTAAAAAACATAGGGAAAAGGTAAGAAGGGCGTGTGGTTGCTTGATGTGAGTGTGTTTGTATCCATGGTTTCGTAGCCTGACCCCTGTATTTTTTTCTTTTTCCTCCTGAACAACAACAAAAAATACCTGTACACAGGTTGAAAACCATCATAAGAAAAAGAATAAGAAAAAGAAAAAGAATAAGAATGCAAAGCAGGAACAAGACGATCCTTTTGGAATGGATTCAAACGACTTGGGGAAAGACAAAGAGGAATTGGAAAGCAGTGGCAAAAGTGAGACATCTGAGACGAAATCATCGAAAGAATCCAAGACTGCGAAACCGGACACAGCTGCGGCCGGCCCCACTCACTAAAGGTTCTTTAACGCTCATGACTCTTTTTAAAACTCTTTTTTTTTGGATAGAATATTTAAAAATACGGGACTGTAATAACACACACATAAAGAGTGTACATAATTTGGTAAAATGGTAATAATGGGTATAAAGTACTGTGCACATAGTGGTAGTACCGCCGTACTACCATGGTAGTACACCACACCACCCGGTATGTAAAATGAAAAGTATGTGCTCCCAAAAAGTACAGGTATTTTTAGTAGCTCAGGTGTCGTTGTGTCATATATGAAATTATGTGCATCATTTGTGCGGTTGGTTTTTCTACATGTTTGAATGTATTACAATGTAGCTTGTAGTTTCTACCTTTCTCGGCTGTGCAAAGGGGTCTAGACTCAATTTAGTGGTGTGCTTTCAAAACACAGCAACACGATTCAACACGCTGCCATGGCATTTGTAACTGCCTGAGATAAGCAATTTGGTTTTTTCTTGAAAGGCTTCGAAACTTTTGTGTTTGGCATTGCCCCAAGCACCCGGAATTTGAGGAATGTCATCAACAAAAGTGATTGTTTTCTCTTTGGCGTCTCGAATCGGTGAAGATGGCAATAAATTTTGAGGGTCTTTCAATTGCCTGAAACGTGAAATGGATGCAGCATGTGAATCGTGGGAGGATGGTTGGTTGGTTGTGTTGGAATAATTGCAATGATGGTCCAAAGATAAGCTGTTTCTTCTTTGGTGCTTGTGTCTGGTCTTTGTCCTTTTGTATTCCCGTGCTCGGAATGTTGCACCCAACCAACCCGAAGACATGTGTGAAGTAATGGCGAGACTCGTACCACGCAATTGTTGGTGGCCAGGTGTGATCTCAATGTCGGCCATGGAATGAAGGATTGGTTGTGGAATGGAAATCCGCATTTTGGTCAACACGGCCGGTGCATATTGACTTCGCACCAACGGCGGTTCGTCGGATGGATGTTGAAGGTGTGTGGGGTCAAAGATAGGTTCCATGTTGAGTCGTTTGTTGATGTTGTAGGATGGGATAGTGTAGGACACCAGTGGCTCGGGGTTGACGGACATG
>Ga0115007_10001531_pt1 | contig 14772 bp, 8 predicted proteins | sample ArcOceMetagenome_2_FD_87166 | JGI IMG/M metagenome (GOLD analysis project Ga0115007, IMG submission 87166) | Marine eukaryotic phytoplankton communities from Arctic Ocean - Arctic Ocean ARC135M Metagenome | ecosystem: Environmental > Aquatic > Marine > Oceanic | place: Arctic Ocean | collected... | reverse complement strand
GTGGTGGGGGTTGGTTTTTTCATAATCATTTATTCTTACTCCTTTTTTTGGGGGTGTTTTTTGATATTTTGGTTTTTGAATTAAATTGGTGTGTTGGGTGGGTGGGGGGGGGGGGGTGAGAATAATACACGAATCACTAGTAGTGAATGAACACGCAGAACAAGTGGAGTTATAAGATTTAGTAGTGCAATACGAAGCTCACTCTTTACATAGTACATACTGTAGGTAGTTATAATTAATATATATAATATATATATATATATATAGTGTATATATAATATATATTATAAACATACTGTACAATTTGAAAAAAAAGTCAAACATAAAAAAATATATGCACTAACGTTACAATTCGGCCAAAAGTCGCAATAAAAGGCGAACGCATAACTGGTGTGACACAGATATATTGATGAACTGACACAATTGGGTCTTAATTGTTCTCTATGTAATTTAGTTTACTTAGGTAGACCAACGGAATGAAAGCACGTGCGGTATGATTCGATTCCTTTGCAGCCTCACTTTTCGGCCATGGTGAATAAATCATATCGTAAAAAATGAAGTTTTAACGGGTATCAAGTTACAATACCACCGGATAGATTCATGATTATGATTGTTCAGCAATCAAGCAATCAAAGTTTTCTCATACTTTTGCATGTGAGCGTATCTAATATATATATGGTACGAAATGCTCTCTTTGATGATAAAAGCAACGTGCACACCATCAAGGAAGGACAAGGACACAGAAATGGCACCTTCAGCAGACGTAATGTATATGACCCCGAAGGAGGTAATGAACGACCCATTAGGAGCACTCGCTTCGGCTGCAATTGCTGCAGAAGCGTCTGAAGCTTCTATGTCAGATACCTCTAAGGAAGGAGCTACGAAAAAGAACAATACGCCACCTGTTAACAGTGTAAAAGAACATAATACAACGAATAAAGGTGTTATCGAAGAAGATACTGGGGGTGAATCAACAGAAAATTTACGTGTACCCCCAACAATTACTTTCCGAAGCACTCCAACTCACCCTGAAGCTCCGTCTAACAAGAACGTGCACTCGCATAGATACCCACCACAGGCTCACCCACCTGCTTTTTTTGGACCTCATCACGGACCTCCACCTCCTCCTGTTGGTCACCCATTCGCTCTTCCTCACGGGCCTACTCCTCCTCCTACTCCCGGTCACCCTCTCGCTCCTCCTCATGGGTCTCCTCATGGACCTCTTCCTCCTCATGGTGCATACTATCGTTACCACGAGACTCATCCTCCTCCAGGTACATATGTACCGTGGGGTGGATATAGCGAGCATCCACGTGCAGTTTCTGGTCCCTATACTCCGCCTCATATGTACTGGAAAGGACCACCGCCACCTCACCCTCATCCGCATCATATTGTATATCATGAACCCCACTACTATCATCCTTCCCATCGACCACTATATGGTTTTGCTCCATCAGCTGTTACAGGAGATAGCCCACCAAGATCAACCGCATCACCATCTAGTGGACAAGACGCGCCCGAAATTGAGAGTGAAGCGTCCCGGAAACGAAGACATTGTATTAAAGGGTATTCTCCTACATATTCTCCACCTAGTTTGGTAGGAACAAGGACATCTCCTCCAGTTCTGGAAATTTCTATGGGTCAATTATCTCGCATCGATGATGAAATTCGTTCAAAAGACTCGGAAAGAAGTAGCGATAATCGTGCAGTCTTCAAGCGACGTGCTTCGATGGGAAAGTGGACTGAAGAGGAAGATGAATTGCTTCGAGAGGCAGTTGCTAACTATGGCGGCAAAAGTTGGAAGAAGATCGCAGGACGACTATCAGGTAGGACGGATGTTCAATGCTTACATAGGTGGCAAAAAGTTCTTAAACCAGGGTTGATCAAGGGACCTTGGACACAAGAAGAAGACTCTAAGGTTATTGAGCTCGTAAAGATGCACGGGAACAAGAAATGGAGTTTCATCGCAAGACAATTAAAAGGACGATTGGGGAAACAATGCCGTGAACGTTGGTACAATCATCTTAATCCAGATATCAATAAAGGAGAATGGACAAACGAAGAAGACAAGGCTTTAATCCAAGCTCACGATGAGCTTGGTAATCGCTGGGCGGAAATCGCTAAACGCTTGTCGGGTAGGACCGACAACGCTATCAAGAATAGATGGAATTCAACGTTAAAGCGAATATTGAATAAGGAATCATCTCCCGGGGGCAAACGAAAGCGCAAGTCAGACGAAAAGTTGGTACACAGTCCTACACAAGAAAAGGATGAAAAGGGCAAATTGGAATCCAACAAAAAACAGAAAATGACCTCGAGCCATGAGCTAGCAGCTCGAACGTTAAGCAAGTTATCGTCACCGACGGTATCGAAAAGTACATTGGGATCAGGATTGACTAACAAAGAAATTGCTGTTGCCGGTGTTGGGGTTATCAAAGCTAAACTAAACTCAGCAGGGGCCGTTTCAAAGTCAGTATCAATTGCTGATCTGGAAAGCGATGCTGGACTACTACTAGGTATCAATAAAGGATCGCCCGTATCTTCTGTGTCATCGTGATAGAAAAGAAATTGTAAGAATACTCCTTTGAATAATAGTAAAATATGAGAGAACAAAAAAAGATCGGTATCCTGTAAAGTATTACTAACATATTTAATATTGAAGTATTAAAATAATTTAGTTGAATCATTTATTTGCGTCTCAAAGAAGCATTTCGACATGCTAATAGGTTATGATAGCTGTGGTGATATTCTATTAGTAGGACTGCTTGATATCCCTTTGAGATCTCTTCCCACTAAAATATGAATTTTTCCTCCTTCGCCAACTAAAATCCATTCAAGATTAGGATGAATAACAAGTGACTGGGGTAGATCTTTAACTGCTTTAGGGAGCTGAATGCTGTGTATTTCTTGATCAAATGTATGCACCATCAAGGCCCTTCTTTTGGATACAATAGTATTTGGTTGTGAATCCAATACGAATTTATCATGATGAGCAAGTACTTTCGTAACTGTTGGGACGTTTACCCAGCACGCTACTCTACTCGATATATCAACTCCGATTGGATGGTATGGTAGACTCCAACTTCTCTTATCATCAGTGTTAATTAAACTCCCATCTGCATTGCGAAACACAACTTTTGGGCTTGAATGATGAACGAGACAGTTTTCTTGAATTTTAGCAGATTCCATTATCACAGACAAAAGCCATCCGCAGTGTGTCACCCACGTCACACGGCAACGTCCCCAGTAGTTTTTCCCCGCCACGCATTCATTAGTACTAGTTTCTATTCTCAATTTCATAATTCCCATCATCATCCGAAGACTCTTATCTTCCTTTGGACCATCCAAACGATCGTGTGGGATCCAATTTTGAAGTACCAATGGTCTGTGTTCGTTTGAGAAGGAACGTTCCTTCGTTCGTTTAGTCCAATCGAGGAGGCACAAATGTCCACGGTTGGTACCTACAACAACAAGATTAGATCCTAATGGTGCCATAGAGGTTACATTAGATGGTGGTTGATATCGCCAAATAAGTGCCCCACCTGTCGTCGTTGACGACGATGACGTTCGTTGCTGTTTTTGTCGCTTTTCATTTGACAATAAAAGCTTCCAACGGTATAGGAAATTCCCCACGCTGACTAATACATTATCGGCATCTAAGAAGAGGATGTCACAAACCGATCCAGTAATCCGTTGCAGAGACATATTTTGATAGGTACTCGGAGGTGGAGTACATCTATTGTTCCTAGATGGATCTTTGGATAGCCATCGAGCAACTCGGTCAACGTTGTAGATTCTCATCTGCCCCGACACACGGAATCCCACAGCTAGTTCATCCATATTGTATAAATTCCAAACAAGACTACCAACGAGAGATGGTATTTGAAATTGAACAATTGGTGGAATTTTCCATTCAGATTCATAACAATTACGAACACGATCACTTCGTCCTTGTATGTCAGCAGCTCGAACCATATCCCAATCATAAATACTTATAATTCTACCGGTAGCAACAGCCAGTAAAACACCCATTGCGTCCCATGTCATATGATCAATTTTTCCACCAACACCTCCACCACAATTATTTTCTAACGAAATCCAGGATGGTATTTTCCATTTTTTAGGCCAATGACATGATGTTGATGATGGTCGTTGATTGTCTATCGTTTTAGAGCGAGAATAATAGTTATGATTCGATGATGAAGGACGATGATGTAATATATGACCACCATCAGTAGTCCGTGCAATAAGTTTATTTACAATATTTCTGTTGTTGATGTTGTTGACAATAAAATCAGTCCTATTATTACAAGATTGTTGTTGTTGCGTTTTCGTACTTATTCTCTGCTCATTATTGTTGTTATTGTTGTTGTCGTTGTTATGATCTGCAGCCGATGGGGCAGCAATGAAATCCATTGCGGAATCACTGTAAAAACGACGAGGTTGGCTTCTACTAGTATGATTTTTGACTTTTTGTTGCGACAACGGGGACGACGAAGATGACGTAACTGTAGATCTATTATTATTATTAGCAATCATCTCCTCAACATCAGAATCATCAACAATGTCATCATCATCAGCTGCATCAGTATTAGTATTAGTATCACAACTTAACCCCTTGTTGTTTCTACTTATTTCGTGACGAGTTTTTGCACTGCTCCTATTACCTGTTGCAGTTGCAGTTGATGTTATTATTGATGTGTCTGCTGCTGTTGTGAAATGTGTGCTTCCATTCGACCGAATAATGGCATCATTTGTTGATTCTTTTCTAATTTTCTTCTTCTTGTTCTGCTGATTTTTACTATTAGAAGTATTTCTGTTGTTGTTAGTACTATTTAAACGCAGCAGATCGTCATCATTTTTCTCATTCTCGATGCCATAGTTGTTCGCTGTTGATGCTGATCTCGCTGCAGATAAAGACTCAAGTCGTCTCCTCTTTTTTTCTTTCGTTGATGATTTTTGTTCACGACGGACTGCCAGTAAACTTGTCAGAGGAAGATCGTCATCATCATCGCTATTATCATCATTGTCGTCGTCGTCAATAATGATGTCGTCATCATCATCTTTGGTGCTATTATTGTTGTTGTCGTGGGTAGTAGCCGGTGCTGCTGCAGAAACCACCTTAGAAGCAGGTTGACGACGAAACAGAGGAAACAGTTGTTTTGATTTATTGTTGTTAGGTTTTGGCGCCATCTTCTCGTACCAACTGTCAGACCACGAATCACCGAATCAATCAATCCGTCGCCTGGAAATGAATGAATGAATCGAAACGCCTTTTCCTTTTTCGCGTCCTCTCTTAGTGATAGATGATGAAATGGAAAATGAGGTAAAATATTTTAAATTTCCCATTGAGCATTAATAAAGTAGCATGACATTCTTCAACAATTCTTCACATTTTTTATTTTTTCGTCATTGCTATTACAACACAGGCGTGGTTTTGGGCGCGAAGGCAAATTTTGTATTTTTGCCCCTTTTTCAGGAGGGGCATTCCCCTAAATTGAGTCAGTCGTACTTTGACAAGAGACATCGACATCAGCTTCCTGATGGATTTTCGAATTTATAAACAAGAGAACAATTTTTTCTTGTTTTACAGAACGACAGTAGAACATGTTTCCATCAAGCACATACATACAGTACTGCTCATACTTCGATAATGACAGTGATCGATCTTGTATACATCGTAACGTTGAACTAATTGATTGCTCTGTGAAGAATGATGAGGTCTAATTCTACGAGTCGGTGGGAACTAAAATGTGGATACATTTTGAAGTGAGTTTTGTTGTTATTCTTTTGGATCCATAATAATTTAATTTCTTCGTGCCGCTCGTTCATCTTCTCACCACCAAATGATGATACGTACCTTTATTTTGCTTCTCAACTTTCATTTTTTATGATAAAACAGGATACTTATAATTTGTTCTGCTACTGCCGGTATCATTCTAAGTTTTTTTGCATCAAATACTTGTCAATTTTTGTATTTCGAATCAGAGGAATCATGGATGGGAATTTTTAAATATGATAATAGTACTTCTAATAGTACGATCCAAGAGGAAAACGAGGCGGGATCTTTATTCACCACCGAAGGATGCTCTATGTATGACAATATATTTTTGGATACTACAAATAAAGCCTTACCTGCAATACAGCTTTGTGCCGTGATAGCACCAAGTCTAGCGTTTATCGCTATTCTGATTTCTATCTTCGAACTTCTCTTTTGTAAATTTGTCGGAAGTTTCATAACAGCAAGTATCCTATTCTTGGCAGCGTCAGTAGTTCAAAGTGGAACGTTTGGAATTATTCTAGTTGAACCAGGCCTTTGCTTTGAATCAGAATGTGAGATAGGGGACGCCGTATATTTCAGTGCCTCATCTGCGTTCGCATTTTTTATTTCCTGTGTTCTATTATGTTGCAGTCCTAGACCTCTTCCGTGTTTACAAAATAACTATGATAGCAGAAACAACAAATGTGATGATTTGCCTTCAATAGCACCTGCACGTACAAGTTTACCGCCACCATCGATTGCAGCAACAAACGAGACGTTGAATTATGATGATATGGAGGCTCCGCGACGAGAACAATAATGAATACTAGACATTGAACGGGGGCAAATTAAGGTGCGCTCACATATTAAGAAGAATAAAAGGAAAGAAAAACAACTCGGAATAGATAATGTCGAAACAATGAAGGGATGATGATTACGAAAAACATTATATAGTAGCTAATTTTGTTTTTTAAATTTCATTCTCGTTATTAAATGTATTTATGTATTGTATCATGATTCTTATTTTATTTCCACCAGGTTAACAATATTACGTGTATACACGGCTCAGAACAATATCTTTTGTTTGACAAATTGGACAAATTGGAATCTGAACTTTGCTGAGGTCTTCGGAACATTCACCACAAAACGAGTAGTGCATACAAGGCATAGAAATATGACTTCTTTCCGAAACTTTACAGATAACGCACGGCGTAAGATGTGAAACCGACCTGGGAGAGTTTAGTGGAGATGATGGTGATAAGATTGAGTCGAATGAGAGATTCTTGGGCAAGATACACGAATTTACAGAACAGCTTTCAAGCGACTCTGATTCTTTGGCTGTAGAGGCCGTGATCCTACTAGTATCGCAGAAGTAGTTATTGATCCCACGACAATAAATACTTTCTCTTTGGCATGACTTCTGAGCACTGAGAGAATAACCAGACTTGAAAGAAGGATCTGCAATTCGCTGATGATCTAGATCTGTTTGATTCTTCAAGAACCCAATGCCTTGCGAAGCAACTTGCAGCATGACACTACAATCTGAATCGGAACTGCTGTTGAGACGACGTTGTCTTTCTAATTCTTGTTCCTTCATCATTGAGATTCTTATTTGCTCACGCCACTCATCCCTATCCTTGTCAGATTCAGCTTGCGTCTGTTTCATGCGTTCCCATTCAAGATGCTGTAGCATTTTATCATTCGGACCACCATCGCCACCAGTAATCTTAGTCAAGTGCCCTAGATTCATCAATGGAATCAAACTTAAATCAGCAATAGCGCTAGGATTAACAATCTCATTATGATCATCGTTCGAAATCTCCATAAACTTATCGACACTCACAACATCTGATTTTCCCTTTTTCGTGGCCTTTTGGCACTTTTCTTTGCTCCGCATCTTATTCTTCGTCTTATTCCTGTCCCTCTTAGCCCCCATCGTAGCATCGTCTTTCTTATGCATGATCCTACTTAGAAAATTCCAGCCTCGGGTCTTCTTTTTCTGAGATGGTACTTCGTTTTTCTGAGATGGTATTTCGTACCCTTGTATGGTGGGAATAGTACTATCCATACTTTCATCCATCATGGGCATTGTGTTGTCTATCATAGTGTCGGTAGCTGCGTCGTAAGAAAATGTTAGATGGTATTGAGACAATTTAGAAGGCGACCCCGATGAATGCAGATGCTCTGACTTCTCCCTTTTGCTCTGTTGTCTTTTCATCGTCACCTCGACTTTTTCAAAATACTGTATCTCTGATTCTTGTTTCATCCTCCAATTATTGTATCCTTTTATCGGTGATTCCGGTAAGGGGCTCACTAACTTCTTATGCCTAGACAGTTCTTCTTCCTTGAGTAAAAGACATCCAGGAGAATCATATTTGCGAGGCACATTGACAAGGCTCCAATTACCATCCCAATCGATTCGTGACTTCAACCCACTTGTATCTGCATTTACATTTACTGCCCATGCAGATGGAATCAAATCATCGTATTTATCCTGGAAGAAAAAACGATGATCAAAATCGGGCATCTGAAGCGTTTTCCCTTCTCGCAGAACCGAAGTTTCAGACGACGAATCACTTATTGATTCGTCAAGGTCTACAGGGCCAGTATAATATCGTAGATGATTTATTTGAGAATTCGGTTTGCTTGTGATATCAAGAATTGTCGTTGCTAAATCCCTTGTATTAACTGAGTCAGATTCTTGGAGGCCAACTTCTGGTTGCGAGTTCAACAAAAGTTTCAGATCTAGAGAATTGCTCGATAAACGAAGTTTCTTCGTGCGGCTGTCAATATCGTTCGAATCGAAGATTCTATATGGTTCTGACCAATCATCTTCCTCATGGGAGCATTCTTCTAGACCGAGAATATCTGTTTTTACCTCGAATTTCGTGCTTTTAAATTGTCGTTGTGGGGAGCGAGATGATGGTATCTGGTCGTCCAAGGCCTCTTCTGTGAAGCTCGGGGGGGGTAATATAGAGTCTTCGTATGTCCCGCTACTATTTATATCGCTACTCTTCGCTGAGTCGATCGAACAATCTTCTTCTGAGGATGGTGGAAATGTGAAAGCTATCTGGTCGTGTAAGCTTTGAGCACCTCGTTGAGAGGAGTTCTCGCTGGAAACATCTTGTTGCTTGTGTCTTAATTCGGGCATCTCGTCAAGGCAATGCAAGTTTTCATCTTTCTTACCCGTTACAGCGATTGCTTGAAATGCTCTCCCTGTGAGGAGTCTTCGAGGGGCCAGGGGGCTCATTCTATTTTCCAAGCTCTGCGCCTCAAACTTCGAAAGGATACCCGAAAAGCTAATATTCTCAGGGGAGCGATTCCTACCTGAGACAGATTTGCTCGCCGGTGCTTCGGATTTTGTGACGGAATTTGCATCCATTTGCGAACGCTGGGCTATCGTTCCTTTTGATGGGGATGTGAACTTTTCAAAGGAAGCCGGAGGTACATTCACATAATCACCAACCCATGAGCATCCTTTGCTTCTAGTAGAACTAAGTTCAACCTGGTTACCTTTATCAATCGATCCTATTTTTGCACACGTTCCTCTGACAGGGACTGAGTTGATAGCTAAACCCTCGCTCCCGATAACTGGAGATAGAGGAGCGTGATCATCATTATCACTCGCAGCCTTCGAAGAATCGGTATTGATTGTACTCCCAATCAATTTCTTGGTAGGCAATGGATCAGGAGCCAATCTTCCAGCTAAGCTTTCAGCCTCGCAAAGGGCTAGAAAACCAGAAAAACTCAATTGTTCATCAGAAGTTGAAAGGGCCAGAATGGAGTGATCGCTATCACACAACGAATTGGTATCCAATACATGACATTGTTCATCATCATCGTCATCGTCATCGGCATTGCCATTGTCCTGCTTTTCATCTGATTGTTTCTTCTCATGTTGCCTTCGACTGGTTGTTGTTCCGCGTACTCGTTTTTGTTCTACCGTATTATTTCTTGCATTATAAAATTCTTCAAGTGTTACACAAGTGCCATCAAAAGAAACATCATCAAAAGCTAATACTTCTGCTTCAGCTGCTGCTGCTGCTACTGCTGGATTATAACTCTTCTGCTTATCATTCATCTTATTTAGTCGTTGTGGTACAGCCTCGTATATATTAATCATTTCAGAAAAACTCATTTGTTCGTCACCAGAAGTTGAGATGGCTGGGATGGAATGATCGTTACCACACAACGGCTTGTTATCTGATACATGGCAATGGTGCTGATCTTCTTGAGATAGTTGATTATCTTCTGTCAGCATCGAGACTTCTGTGGATTGTGACTTGGTGTCACCCGTACTATATGCTTCACTAATGAAATTCGCGTGACTATGGCTCGAAGCGGTAGGTTGTGATGTTATTCGTCGAGACTTAGAAATATCTTGAGCAAAATTATCCATGGTCAACGTTGAAATGGAGCTGCATGTAGTACTTTCTTCTTCCTCCTCCTCCTCTTCGCTTTGACTTGACCTAACTGGATCCCCAAATGATGTGTCACTGATACTATGCACATCATTTTCCTCTTCTGCATCTTCTTCTTCTTCAAAATCGCTTACTGTAAGTTTTTGTTCTGGACTGATCGCCTCTCCGGTCATCATTTTATTGTTACGAGTACCACCACCAGAATCAAACATTGTAGAGATTCGATATACCAAGTTTTGAGCTTCAGAATCGAACTTCGTGTATGAACATGCGGTTGAATCATCCTCAGTATAATTATAATCTGGTATCGGATCTAATGATTTTGCTTCTACGAACATCAAAGAATCAACGTCAACGGGATGCGATGTTCGAGAAAATAACGACTCACTGCCTGTAGCTCCTTCCCCTTGCGATCCTGAAGAAAAACTATCAACAGAAAATGATGCTGTCTTCAACGAGGGTGTAATCGAAGCAAGCGATAGTTTATCCCACGAACTTGAGGTTGTTTGTGATCCCATAGAATGAATGATCTCGTCTCCCTTTTTGTTGTTGCGATAAGATGATACCGGTGATACCAGTGATGGTGACACCGGTGGTGGTGACACTGGTGGTGGTGACACTGGTGGTGATGCCAGTGACGACGATAACGATGATGATGATGGAGATTGCCAACCACCCAATCTGTATTGTATTAAAGCAACCTCGGCTGTGAATTCTGTACCTGGTCCCTCTGTACTTTGAGAGGACGACTGCCATTTGTAGTTGTAGGCGTCACGTTTGCTTAGACAAGAATAATGAATTGTAGACTTCGATGGTGTGGTGTAGAGACTCATTCCGATGCTCCTATCATCAAATAAAGGATTATTCGTCTGCGGTGAGTCGTTATTGAGAGGAGAGACAACGATTTGATGTGATCGTTCGTTTTTACGGCGGTCTCTGTTTTTCCTTTGCTTCCCGACATCATCATCACGAGCATGTCGCTTCTTTCTATGTGAGTTTCTTCCACCAAGAAAGCGAAACATTTTCGACAATAATGATTACGACCAAAGATCGAGAATATCCAATGGCATATAGATATTATGATACGGTATGAATGATTACCAGGATCTCGTGTCTTTGCGTGGAGAACGAAATATTATTTTATACCAAGTGACATCGCAACGACGATTTTATGAGCACTGACTGGCTATCATTTACTTGAAGCAGCATCATTTGCTTCGTTGTATCGCCGCATAACAGGCCTACAGGCTAGTGTTTTGATAATCGAGTATCATCGAGTAATTCCACTCAAAAAGTCAGTTAAAATCGGGTTTTACTTTGAACAAAACTACTACGAGAAATCTATTGTAACGGATCTAAAAGAAACACGTGTGACTTGTATAGCACGAATTAACTACAACCAATACGACTAGTAGTTTTGAAAATATTATTTAACACATAATTTATTTAGCGGTTTTTTATTTTTACTAGCTCGTAGGATTAAAATTATTTAAAGGAAATGAGATCCAGATCCAACTAATGTGTGTGAATTGATTCGTGCTACAATAGCCGCGCAAACTATGTTTTTACTACAAGTTTCCTACATATAATGATCGGGTTGATGTTGTACTAATGGTTCATATTCTTGTCCCACCAATTGGTGGTATTGTGTAGTAGCTGATTATGACAAAAATCAATTGCATACTCTGTCATCGCCACCTTTGAAACAATAGAAGCCAGTTCAAAAATCATGAGCTTCTTGAGCCTCTCCCTAGTGAGAGGTTGATACTCTTAATACTCTGTTATGTTTATTCATTATTAGTGTGATCAATACATCACCAGTCAGTTGTTCCGTGAACGTAGCACTTGCTTTCTTTCCAATTCCTCCTAAATTTTTTGATACTATCATTGGTCTCCCCCTTATTATGTTGGATGCCTAAACAGGATAGACTATTAGTAGTAGTAGTAGTAGTAGCCGTCATCATGTCTAGTCTGTCACCGTAATCTTCTTTTAGAAATAAAGGCTGAAACTTTCAAAAAAGGAGATCAATCAATATCGTTTTTAAGTCACGGTACGAGGCTAAATTCGAAAATCTGCGTTAAAAGTGGCGTCACGGGATAAATTTTTTGCTGAGATTCTTTTTAAATGGCGCACTTTTAATATTGACACCCAAATAAAAAACAACTTGCTGACATAAGAGGGGATGCCGAAGTATGTGAAGAAGATCTGGTAAAATTAAAAATGCCGAAGCATGCCTTCAAAGCAACACTACTAATTCCGAAACGTAAGAGCAGGGCGAGAAGTACAGTGGTTTTTTATGGGATCGAAATTTCAGTTTCGATGAACAAATCGTGGAAGAGTCAACAGACAACAATATTGTTGAGCGTGGTTGATCCGTTCGATTGTCACGTTTTTTGTTACTCGCTCAAAGTTAGTTTACGACAATAACAAGTATGTCATATTTGTTTCCCTCCCCTTCGGACGTTGCTTTGTTCTCGCACCACGGGAGGCACCTTCATGGATAACTCATAATAAAAAATACAACTAACCAAAACCAAAACGATGATGGCGTCAAGTAACAATCGAATTACATCAGATAAGAGAGACATGGGTAGCGACGTTGAAACTGCTGTATCGTCCTCTTGTCGAATATCACCAGATAAGAGAAACATGAGTCGTCGTGAGGACGATAATCGAATCAATCTCCATCGTTCTCCTAACTCTCCTAGTCGAGATGAAATGAAGGCCGTTTTTCAGATGTGCCGTTCTAACAAATGGTACGTACATATACATACAGACGTTTAGTTATAATGATATGTTTATTGTGTGACGATGGCGTTGTAATTTTGAATTGTATTGTACTTTTAGACTCGCTAATATATCACGCTCACATTCTTTTTGGATTATTCTTCTCGCTTCGTTTCGATCATTACAGGACGTCTGTGCTCAACAGCTGTCGGAGCAATTCCCTTATTAATGTAACCAGCATGACTATGGACAACAACATATCCACGACTATCATTCATCAAGCTATTACAAGCAAGGGTGATACAGAAAAGCGAGCTATTGTTGTCCAAGAGATTTTAGCAGTAACGCCTCATGCAGCGCAAATCAGAAATGGATACGGCTCCTTGCCTCTTCACGTCATTTCGCAGAGGAATACGAAGATGGATTCTGCAACTAAGGAAATTCTGATCATGAAACTAATGGACGCCTATCCTATGGCTCTCACTCAGCCAGGCGGAGTTGGTAGGCGTACGCCACTGCATATCATCTTTACAGGTTCGTTCTTTGTTTTGTTTAAAGCATAGGTTGGGATATATACATAGTAATCCTTGTCATTTGCGGCACGACTCGTAAACTTACCGAATATGTTCATATTATAATAATTTCTCTCTCTCTCTCTCTCTCTCTCTCTCTTTATCGCACGTAACTTGTCGAATCAATCCAGACTACGTATCACCAAGAATCACTGAAGCCTTGATTCAACGTGGTAGGCGATCTTGTTTTATGATTGATAAGAAAGGTTTCCTTCCCGCACATGTCGCTTGCAGTCGCCATTGCTCGCCAGAGAAGTTGGATATGCTTCTTCGGGTGAATCCAAACTCTCTCTTTGCGGTAACCAGCAGTGGTGACACGCTGTTGTCTCTCGCAACAAAAACTGCTACCAAATCTCACCCTAATTATGCATTGATCAATGACATAAGGAGCAGACTTGACTTATCGACAGCATCAGCAGTGCATCCTAGTCGTGTTAGTAGTACAGATAGTTCGGAACAAGGAACTATTAGTAAAGGTACCGAAGGATTCGGCTCTAGTTTGGGATCTACTAGTAGCAATGAAGCCGCATCTCCGATGGCTCAAGTCCGTCAACCGAAACGCAAAGGTAAACGCAAACGCAAAGTCACTATAGACGACCAAGATACTCACATTGCGGTTAAAACAGAGGTCAGTGAACAGGCAAACCTACTTTTGCATTTCTCGCGTCACATGGGCGACGATCTAGGAAAATATATCGCTCAAGTATAAGAAGAAAGGGAGATAAAAGGTAGTTGATCTTATAATCAATTGATCACTTACTTTAGAGAGGTCATATATATATATATATATATATATTAATATACATCCATCCATTTGTTCATTCGTGTATAACAATGAAAATCATTCGAAAACATTTGAGATAGGCTCAAAGGGGGAACAACGAAGCATACTATTAGACAAGCGAGATAATATATTGATGAAATACTAAAATATAGAAACCAAAAGCTTGTAAGTTCGTAGCTACGTCAAACAAATTAAACTAAGGAAAGAAAATTAAATCTTAAAATCTAGAACAAAGCCATACAAGTTTATTGTTCCGGCTATTTTGAATATTCTTAGCTACTGTAATACTAGCTAGTAGTACCACGAACTTCTTGTATAAAACGCGCGCTTTTTCAACATAATACACTGATAGCATACGATCATACTGAAAGACCTACGTACAAGTACGTAATTCTTAGTGTCTCAAAGCAAGTGGAGGGTAACGATTTGTCTCAAGCGCGCAGCGCAGAGCCAAAGGAGAAATGTAAAAAGGAAACAAGGATTCCAGAGACTACCTTGTCCCGAAT
>Ga0115007_10001529_pt1 | contig 14787 bp, 10 predicted proteins | sample ArcOceMetagenome_2_FD_87166 | JGI IMG/M metagenome (GOLD analysis project Ga0115007, IMG submission 87166) | Marine eukaryotic phytoplankton communities from Arctic Ocean - Arctic Ocean ARC135M Metagenome | ecosystem: Environmental > Aquatic > Marine > Oceanic | place: Arctic Ocean | collected... | reverse complement strand
GATCATTATGACTTCGATCGAGAGGTTGTTTCTGTAGCCTTCGATTACCTCGATCGGAGTATCTCCCTCTCATATGGACCGAACTCAATCAAGAAACTTTCCAAAAGAGATTATCAACTTTATGCAGTTACATCATTGTACCTTGCCATTAAGGTTCACGGAGAAATGGATCCAGACATTCATGGAGGAGAACGTGTCAAGTTAAGGATTGAACACTTCACCCAGCTTAGTCGAGGATTCTTCAAGACGGAGACTATTGAAGCAAAGGAACGTGAGATCTTGAACTTGTTTAACTGGCGAGTCAATCCTCCAACCTGCGCTCAGTACCTGTCTTCATTCCTTCGAGTTCTTCCAGAATGGGAGTTAAACGAATGTGAAAATCCACGAGAAGATATTGCCAATCATATCTTTGACGTTGCTAAGTACCTAACTGAACTATCTGTCTTCGTCTCCGACTTTAGTTTTACCTACAATCCTTCTACGATCGCATACAGTGCTATTCTTTGTGCTCTCGATTACATGGAAGGATCTCCGAAAGGTCTACCAAGTCATATCCATATCCGGTTTCTATGCAACATAAACAAGGTATCGGATACACTCAATCCTGAATCGAAGGATGTTCAACATATCCAAATGATGTTGAAGAAACTAGCACCGAAAATGTTCACAACAACAAAGGACATTTACCCATTAGCGAGGACTGTTAGTTTACTTGAGGTTGATACCACTAATTCCGTAGTGGCAACCTCAAGCACAACCACAAGGGCAATTTCACCTGTCAACACATCAGGCAGGTCCATCAGTAAAACAAGCAGCGAAGACAACCAAGCTAATACATCGAAACGTCAAAAAGTATAGAGAATACTTTTATATAACGGCGATAACAACAAGAAAAATAGAAAAGAAAAAGATTATACCCAACTCAACTGACTATAACAATATAATCTCCCTTGAAGGGGTCACGGGAGCGCTACTATTGGGTTGGTACTACTAATAAATACACGCTATAAGATAATTTATACTATTACAATTAAATAAACAATTATAAAGCTTTAAAATATTAACATACATACTACTGCTACTACTCTTAAGTGCATTGTTGCTTTGCTTGATTATGACTTTATAATAACAACATTAGATAGAACAAAGAAGTGATGTAGTGCTCGCATCAACGAATGTCATTCCGATGCGATAATTTCCATTTGAACGCCCTTTGAGTGGTACTGTACTAGAACATTGTACCGTCCAATCTATCAATACGGGGCTAGTAAACAGTGGTATACCGAGGATTGAGGGGCACTCATCAAGAGAGCTAGGTAAGTAGTTAGGTTTGATCTTCACTTTACACGTGTTGTCTATTTATTTGTTGAAGCAAAGATAATCACGTAACAAATCGATATCATGTACTTCAAGTAGATGCAAATCCCAATACGCAATCGATTGATACATCACTGAATTACTTATATTATATATTACATATTATATATTATATATTCAATAGGTAGAATATATATAGAATATGATTTCACAGGAGATTATTACTCTACAAACATGGTAATTAAATTCGTTATTTATTTTCTTACTTTACTTTATTTTACTAAATTAATAATTCATTTTATTGTGTAACTTCTGACATTCGACTTAAGCGTGCAAGTAATCCCAATAGCTGCAGTTTACTGTTAATTCCACTGGCAATTTTCATATGAGTAAAACCAATTTCACGTAAAAATTCTAACTTATCGCCCTCGGGTAAACTATTATGTGACTTTGTTACCTTAAAGAATGTACCAATTATATCAGATGCTGCATAACCAGATGCCCATAATTCATTTAATTTATCAATCGCTTCATGTAAATTACCCTTACCACATGCATCTATAATCCCTCTAACAATAGTTGGATGGGGCTGATCACAAACTTGAAATACAAGCTTTTGATTGACCATCTCACCGCTTCCCTTAGCAAGTGAATTAGCTGCCTGTAAATTATTCAATGCATGACGCATATCTCCCTCAGCAGTAAACAGAATAGCCTCCATACCATCTATATTTTTATATTATTCATATAAAAGACACAGTAGACAAGATATGAGAATAAGTATTTGATTTGAAAAGAAAAAAGATTCAAAAGAGATAAAATCATTAGTAAAACTGTAGAAAACATACACATTTTTCTTTCATTTTCATTTTCATCGAACATATAACAAATAATTACATACCATCTGTATATGGTACTTCTTCTGCTTGAGAAACCTTCATTAAATTAGCAAGGATTTGTTCGTGTGATAAACGACTGTACCGTAAAATAGCAGCACGAGATTGGATTGCTTCAATAATTTTAGTACTGATATTACATGCCAAACAAAACCGGGTCGTGTTGGAATATATTTCCATTGTTCGACGTAGTGCCTGCTGTGCTGCAGTTGTCATACTATCAGCCTCATCTAAAATAATAATCTTATGCCGACCAGGTGGGAGTGTTACCTTATTCATTGCAAATGATTTGATACGATTCCGAACAACATCAATCCCACGTGCATCCGATGCGTTTAATTCTAATACACCATCTTTGTAGGAATCTCCCAACAATTCCATTGCGAGTGCATGTACACTCGTCGTCTTCCCAGTTCTTAATTATTGTTAAAAAGAATTAAAAAAAAAGATTAAAAATGTTGTTGGGGTCGATATAATAATATTAGTAGTTGTTGAATCAAAATTCCAAATACAAGTAAGAACCCACAAATACATGAATCTACAACTGCTACCAGAACAACTATTATTACTACTATTACTTACCCCGGTGGTCCACATAGGATTAGATTTGGTAAATTTCCATCCTTACCAATGGCCCGAAGTCGGACGAGAGTTTCTTCGTTACCAACAACGTCCTCTAACTTTTTTGGACGATACTTTTCAATCCATGGTACTTGATATCCAGATTTCTTTGGTTCGATTACCTCCATTATGGTATTGGTATTGGTATTTGATGAGATGCTTTTTAACCTATTGATTACTCGTCCCTTTTAACAATGAACTCCTCTCAGCAATGATCCTCAATGAATAAAAATACAAATTTTCTCATCGACTCCTCGTTGAAATAATTTTGTAACATAAAAGAGAGAAGAAAAATAGCATTGCTTTCCGCGCTCAATCCGCCAGTTTTCGATCAAAAAAGTTTATAGCATTACCGGAGCACCCGTGATTCGATACGAGGGAGTGCCATGCCTACATACTACATACTCAATACTCAATACTCAATACTCAATACTCAATAATACACTAAACGAGAAACGAACAAAACTTTATTAAATAAAACCTTTTTGTTTAGCAATATGACAATGGGATTCTTTGCTTATTGAAAGAGCCTGCAATACAATACGAAAACTTATGGAAGAGATGAGAAGTTCTTCCAACACGGCAGATGAAGCATTACTCATCAAATCATGTGTTGTCGTCACGAGTGCTAGTATCAAACCGATTAGCGACGACAGTAGTAGTAGACGTCGACATGAACATGAATGTGCTCTTATCTATAAAACGAAATACAAACGACGAGAAATTGTGTTTTTGGTATGCTTTCTTCCTCTCGACGATGGCGATCATGGCCGACGAAATTATAAGTTGTCAAATTATCAAGATACTATTAAAAAATTGAAGATCAAAGCTAAAAAAACTGGATGTACATGTGCATCCAATTCTTTGCATGTTGTTAAGATGGAATATAACGACAATTACAAAAACAAAGACTATACATGGTGGAATCAATTATTTCCCAGCAGCAGTAGTAGTTACCAAAAGCAACACCCACCGCAAAATATCAATAATAATTATCAATTGATGTACTTTGACCTAGTAGACGATGATGAGAATGGAAAAAGAAAAGTAAATAATAATCATTTCCCCTCAAGAAATACTGGACATGATAATGACTGGTCTCTACTCTTGCATCGCATTAATAGTTGTCATTCGATCAAGGAGATCATACGAAGTGGAAATATACCTGACTCTTGTTCTTCCGACGACGGCAACAACGGCGACAACAACAAAAACAACAACGATTCCGATACTACCAAAATTATTTCTCCGACTAAACAATTCTCTCTACCCCAACGGATACAGAAATTCTTCTTTGACAATTCACTGACAGTCCTTCATTTTCGAGATTTGTACTTCAACCATAACAAGCAACAGGGCTGCCCTTCTTCTTCCTATTTCAACTTTCCCTCAATCGTTCTTGTTCGATATATATGGTCTTTTCTTCGTGCCTTATGGGAAAATAATAATACTACTAATAATAATAATAATACCGCAACAAAAAAGAAGAATGAAAATTTGTCGTCAAATAAATATTATACCTGCAGTCACTGTTCTAAACCATGCTTAGTACCATCAAAATCAGACTTGGCTATGCAAACGGTGCACCGATTGGATGTATTTCTGTCTGCACTATTTGACATGATACTTGGACTTATGGTTTGTGCTGTACTGTTATTTGCTTCCCGCGATCAGGAACTCTTTCAAAGGATATATCTTAATGGTAAACTAAAAGCCTTTCAATTTCTTGAAGATCAAAGTTTTATGCTTGAGACATTCCCAGCTGGTTTCAAACTTAATGTACAACTTACGCATAATATGGGAAGTGGGATTCGAAATCTTCTTCATCATCAAAAAAGTGTTTTATTTGCTACACTTTGGAATGTACAAGGCTGTCAGGAATATTTAATCCCCATTGTAGCAACGTTGGCTGCCGTGGGAGGTTGGACGACATTTCTTGCTGTAATGATTGATTTGTGGAGATTAGAATTCATTCATCTAATATTATTGGCAATTTTCTTTCGAAAATTATACCGAGCAGAATTATATCTTCTTTCTGCACTATTTCGACTTTTCCGTGGTAAGAAACGTAATATTTTACGTCAACGAACCGATACGATGCAATATGATGCCATGCAATTACTTGTGGGAACCATTGCTTTCTGTATATGTGTCTTTCTTTGGACAACGATTATGGTATACTATTCATTCTTTGTGATATGGAACCTATCGATACACCTACCAATAGTATGCTGCTGGGTCCTCTACTTATTGGGTCGATCCATTCCATGGGGAAGTTTATATTATCGATTTCGTCATCCACATTGGTTCCCCAAAGACCTGTACATAAAGTTTGATGATGTAATCACTATAGATGACAGCAAAAATGTTCAAGTGAGCAGTCTCGAATCAATTCTTGAATCTCCCGTGCATATTCTTTTCAGTCGTATCACAAATCCTCTGAAGCATTTGTTCAAGTGGTATCTAATCTCTTTCCTCGAAATAGTATATCCTCGTGCCGATAACACATCACATTCCATTTTGCCTTTGAAACTATTGATGGAAAACCTAAAGTCCCTACAGGATAATAACTAAAATGATTTTCTATAAGAATTCTAGAACGAAATATGACTGAACAATAATAAGTGATGAATGATTCGTACAGGTCTGAAATGTAGTCAACTACAATATTTGTTTAGGTTTCTCACATCTCATTTTTCAGCTGTATACAGTGCAGCAAAAATATTGATACCAAAAAGGGAGTGTTTGTTGTAACATAGTGAAACTCAAAAACGAAATATTACTGTCAACTATGACAATACTTTGACATTGTTCATGTCAACTAAATAATTACAATACATTTGAATTTGACCATAGTTTTTTGGCGCGGAACGAAATACAGTGCGCAATTTCCTCCATCCATTTTGAAACCGCAATTTTTATTTTATTGTCCATCATAAATTAATACAAGTCGACAACATGAGCGGTGAGACTGATACAGATACGAAAGAAAAGGAAAAACAGGAGTTGCTCGAGAGGAGCAATGCCGTGGCAACGACAACAAACAAAAGGAGACGAGACGAAGATGTTACGTCGGCGTCGGCAACGGCGACTGATTCGATTGATAAGAAAGATGATGTGAAGGTGTCGAAAAATCAAATCAAGCGGCATGCGAAGTGGGTACGTAAGATGGAAGTGAATAAACGCCGTAAAGATCAGGAAAAAAGTATCAAAATCGCAAAAGCAAAGGCGGCTGGACGGGACATTGCTGCCGAGCAAGAGTATATGGAAAAAGGGAGGAAGGATGGTAGCGGTTGGGCAAAACGAAATGAAAAGTGGCTAGAAAGATTTGAAAAAAGTTCCAGCAAGCATCAAATATATCTTGACTGTTCGTTTGAAGAATCTATGACATATTCAGAAATTAATAGTCTGGCAACACAAATAAGATACTGTTATGCTGACAACAAAAAAGCAAAGAATCCAGTGAAGGTAACCTGTTCCCGTCTGAGTGGTGAGACGCTCAATCATCTTAAGAATATTATGGGTTTCGATCAGTGGTCGCATCGAGCATTTTTTCACACCGATAAAGACATTATTGAAACGAATAACGACAAGTCAAAGCTAATTTATCTCACAGGTGATTCAGAAAATATCCTCACCAAGTTTGAAGACGATAAGATTTACATTATTGGAGGGATTGTTGATCGAAGTAGACTAAAACGTGTCACAATTGATAGAGCTCAAAAATGTGGTATCAAAACAGCGAAATTACCTATTGATGATTACCTACATTTGAGCTCAGGCAAAGCATTGACTAGTAACCATGTGTTCGAAATACTATTAAAATATCAAGAAAATGGAGGTGATTGGAAAAAAGCTTTGTTGGATGTGCTTCCGAAGAAAAAGGAAGCAATAGCAATAGAAAAAACAACAAAAATTTTGATTTGATTTGATTTGATTTGATTTATCTTAAAAATCTATTTTCTTTAGTTAGAACATATTATCAAAACCATCTGTATCCAATTCTTTCACGATAGCCTTGAAGTTTTTACGGAATCTAGACCCTTTCGTATTCTTCGGGCTCGACTTCAATGTATCCATGAAAAATACGAGAAGTCCTGCCCTTATACCTTCGTCGCCATCGTCGTTACTATTTTTTTCATCAGATTGTCGCGTGTGTCGAGCGAAAAGAGCTTTTGCTCCTGACGGATCATCAAAGTGATCCAATATGGTAGAGAAAAGAATCGTAAGAAAGATCATTGTCGCTTCGTCCATTTCGTCATCAGAAATATCAATGGTCTTGATGACTGGGAAAATTCTTAATGCCTGATGAGTAACAACGAGATGAAATAGAAGCTTAGCAAGATTCGCGCCCTTTCGAGCTCCGGTAGTATCAAACTGCTTAAAGATATCCCAATAGGCAAGCTGTAGAGAAAACTTGGTTTGAGGTTGATATTCGCAAATCCGCGCTGCTAAGTGCCCATAGAACTTATTATAAGCCTTCTCGTTCCCGCAACATTCCATCAATACTCGAACAGTGTCCCTCTCACTTCGATTTTGAAGCATAGATGATCTACACAACTTCTCAAATGTGTCCTCACAGTCTGTCCCTCCCATTATTATACAAAAAATGGCTCTTTTCTGGTCAGTATTCATACGTAATTTGGATGCTAATTTCAATAATTTTTCATCGCCTGCATCCTCTGTGCTTAAAGGTACGAGTGCGGTTCCTTTATCTGGTTCAGAGGCTTCTTGTTGAGAATCTTCCGAGAATCGAAATTGATTTCCTACCCATGAAGCCCCAACTTTCCACCATCGTCCCTTTGTGTCTGCATTCAAGATATCATCCAAAGAAATCCTCAACGATGCCTCCGAGGAACTCTTTGATATACCCGACTTAGCTGCAGCGGCTTTGATTCTTCCCAGTACTTTCCGGAATTTCGCTGATGTTTCTGTAAGAGTGGTATCTTCCCTCTTTCTCCTATTATTTTTCAAGTCCATAATAGCTGAAACCATATATTCCGTGCGACTCGACGACGACAGCTTGGTATTCTGCATTTTTTTCTTTTGAACGAGCAGAACAATCTCTTTCAACGCAAGTGGATCATCCGATCGTAATGCTCGCCCGCAATGACTCAGGAGGATCAGCAAACATTCAATATCTACGTTCGAGAAATTCTCGATCAGATTTCGAATAATGTCGTATATGAAAGAACAGTGAATAATGTTGTAATTGAACAGGTAACCAATAAATAGTATCAAATTACAGATGTGCTTGCTTTCGATCTCCTTTTGATTACTGTCAATATCATCGGAAGTCTCTTTCCTATACGATCCAAGTCGATCCCAAAGATCAGCCACAACACTTTCCAAAATAGATTCTCCAACTTGAACTGTATCGCCTGTTAGGATATGTACTCCGGCTATACATGCGGTGTAAACAGGAATCAATCCAACCATCAGCATGGGGGTGGCGATACAAACATCCTTAGCATTCTTCCAGATTAATTCGTGTACAATTGGTGTGGGGTACGATGAGTATAATTGTGAAATTTGTTTTGAAATAGATATCAGCGTATCCTCTGATAGTCTGTTCAAAGAATTGTTCAAGGAACGTGAAATCGCTCTTCGTTGCTCCTTTTCTCCTTCGTCGTCACCCCCGTCGCCTTTCTTCTTTCGCAAATGAGGTGGGACGTACTTAGAAGGTTTCTTATCTCCAGATGAGTTCGAATCAATCGTATTTCCATAAATGTCTTCTCCTTTAGTAGGCTGATACGTATCTGCAACGTCATGGTCTGGTTCTATTTTTTCTTCTTCGTCGTCCTCGTCCTCGTCACTGTCATCGGTGTCGTTGTCGCTTTCTTTACTATCAATTTCAGCTTGATCTTTCTCGGTTTGATCTTCTGTTCCCGAGTCAGAATCAGAGTCGTTCTCATTTTGTAACATTTCTGCCTCTTCCAAGATACTATCTTTCATCGGAACTAATTCGTCATCATCCTCGCTTTCTGAATCGTTCTTGTTCATAGCATGATCATCTTCATCTTGATCATCTTGATCGTAATCAGTGTTGTTTGGTTGTCTCAATCGAACCATCATATCATCTAAACCATCCAAAAATTGACCAAAATCATCTCCATATCCCTCAAGTTTAGAATATTCCTTGTAAAGTTTTTGTTTTTCTTTTCGTTTTCCCAATCCAAGTTTCCTCTCTAAATCAGCAATCTCTTCTTCATCACGACGTATTGCATCTGACATGACTGGGTCGAAATTATTACATGGAGGAACTGTCACATCGTCATCATCATGATCGTCTTCTTCTTTCATCCTAAATGCATTGTCCGTATCCATATCAGTATCCGTATCTCTTTTATTTACTAGTTTCTTTCTTTTCTTTTTTGAAATATTTGTATCTGCCTCCAAATCACTTGAATGTTCTTCCGTATTATTATTATTCTCAAAGTTACTGTCCTCATCATCAGAAGAATATTCTTCTTCTTGGTTTGACGCTGTCGTTGTCGTAGTAGTATTAACACGCTTGACTAAGTCATCCAAATCATCAAGAAAATCACCAAAATTATCACCATAGCCTTCCAATTTAGCATATTCTTTATTTAACTTTTCTTTTGATTTCTTTTTACTCTTGCCTGTCCCCGTGATGCCCAACTTCTTTTCAAGTTCTGCAATTTCAATATCATCTGGATGCATTGCATCATCAACTAGTAGATTAGGAACCTGTTCTTCTTCTTCAGCGGCAATAATCTTCTTTTTTCTTTTCTTTTTTTTCCTTCCTCCATCTTGTTGCTGTTCCTTTTTTGATGATTTAGGATTTTTATTCTCGTTATCATCATCTCTTGTTGACTTTTTTGTATTATTCGTCGTTTGTTGTTCCAACGTTTGAATTTCTGGTTGTGACTTGTCTGGGTGTCGCTTTCTCTTCTTCCGTGCTTCTTTCCTTTGCTCTTTCCGAGTCTTGACTTGAGTGATCATCGTCATTGTTGACTTACTCTGATATTCCCTTCGTTGGGTTTATAGTCAATGGAGCTCCTTTCTGCGTCTCTATCGTCGTATGTCGTTTTTTTTTTTTTCTCTTTCAATTATTTATTAAAGTAGAACAATTGAAAAACACTTTCCTCATCAACCACGATTTTTCTCAGACTTTCAAGTGTAAAATATTTAGTGGAGGACTAGCTAGAATTCTATCTCCTGGGGGAAAGGACAGACGAGAATATAAAAATGATCTACTATCCATACTTTCTCCCCGACCCTCAAAAACTGGGTATGTTCCACGTGAAGCAAGATGGAATAAAATCACATCACTCATTCGATCCTTCTAGCTAGCTAGCTACACTAGTATCTCTTCTAATTCTCTATGCTACGGAAATCAATTGAAAAATAGTTGACAATACCAAACTTAAATACACATACGGTCGACTCAACAAAACCATCCCGAAACGCTACTACTATATAATCCATAAAAAATGAAGCTCACTGTCGCAATTACTTTAATGGCCCTTGGTGGTGCCAACGCGTTTGCACCAGCCTTACAAAGGTCGTCGTCTGCTTCGACTGCTTCATCACAATTGAATCTATTTGGAGGTGGCAATAAAGGTGGAGACGCTGCTGCGAAAGGTCCAGGTGGGGGAATGATGGACCAACTTGCTATGTTTAAAAAGGCGCAGGAGATGGCATCAAAGAAACAAAAATTAGATGAAGAATTGGCAAAGGAAAAATATTTTGGTACTGCAGCCGATGGAAAAGTTACTGTCGAATGTAAATTTTCACCATCAAAGAATCCAATGGATCCACAACCTGATTATGATGCTGTTGGGTTTGATTTCGATGAGGAATGGTATGATAGTGTTACACCAGAGGAGTTAAGTGCTGCTGTTAAGGAAGCCGTCATTGATGGGATAGAAAAGACAAATGTCGTTGTTGGTGAGAAATATAAGATTCTTGGAGAGGAACTTGCGGCTATGTCACAAGCAGAAAGCAAATAATATAAGTCAATAACGGATTAACAATTGCTCATAATAATATTCAAACTTATGTATATATATATATATATATATACACATATACATATATTACTACTTCCTGTCACCAATAAGCTAAGCCTAACTGTGCTTTTTATCATCATCTGCCGATTGATTTAAAAATACATACATATAGTTGAATGATTGCATCCATCTATATACTAGTGAATGCTATACAATACCTACTTTAAATTAAATATGTATGACGACAAAGCATCTTCGAATTCGTTATCAATATTTGATACGTCGTGTGATCATCTACAGTAACACTATTGAAATAGCAAGCAGCAGATTTTGATACATATATATATAATGTTTTCCAAGTTAACTAACTAGTGTTATAATTCCATTGTAGTTCCTTCATTTGTCTAAATTTTCCATTTGTCTAAATTTTCCATGTGTGTGTATAAATATTTACTCCCATGACGCACGCATCTCTGGCGTGAACATAGTCAACAGCTTCGTCCAGGCCGCAACGTTTGCTCGTGAAGATACAAGTCCAGCGTCTGCCTTGAGTACCATGTTGAGGATATTGGTGTCAGCCTTTGAGGGTGCTGTACCAAGCAAAAACGATTTTCCAGCAAGCGCAGAGTTCAAATTATCGAGATCACCTTCGCTGAACACATCAAGATCCATAAATATAGACAAATCCGTGACGGCACTACTCATATTGGTGTTGGTGGAATCCTTCTTTGGTGCATTTGCGGCAATCAATTCCATTTGCTCATCCGTAGGCTTCATAGCGGGGAATAGAAGCACCTCTTTAATATTGGCCTTGTTCGATAAGAACATAGTAAGACGGTCAATACCCAAACCAAAACCTCCGGTGGGAGGTAATGCATGCTCTAATGCAGTGACAAATGAATCATCCATCACCATAGCTTCATCGTCTCCGACAGCTCCTGCCTTGGCTTGCTCCAAAAATAGCTCACGCTGAACTACAGGATTGTTCAATTCGGTATAGGCATTTGCAAGCTATAGAAGAAAAAAATGAAAAAAGAGAATACATCAGATAAACAATTGCGCAAAAAGGAAAGGGGGCAAAAACCCTGCATTATCGTATTATATCATAACATATTTGCATTTTTATAGAAAAAACATGTGTAAAACTTACCTCTCTTCCAGCTGCGAATAATTCGAAACGTTCTGTCAAATGATTCTTAGTACGATGGTACTTGGCCAAGGGACTCATGATCTGTGGATGTTCAGTTATGAAGGTAGGATGGATGATGTTGTCTTCTAAGAATTCTCCGACGAAAGTATCAAGTAAACGAGCAGTAGTGTGGGGTGGTGTACACTCTAGATTGTGTTTCTTCAACAATGCAACAAGTTTCGCTTCAACGTCCGGATCATCCATTTCAGGTAATTTGGTGTTCATCCGTTCTTCTAATCCCTCGATCATACTAATTCGCTTGAATGGTGGAGTAAAGTCAATTTCTACCTCATCCATACCTGGTTTAGGAACGTATTTAATCTTGAAACTGCCACAAATTTTCATCACGAGACCACTAACAAGTTCTTCACACATATCCATTAAATCATTGTAGTCCGCATAGGCTTGATAAAATTCAAGAGTTGTAAATTCAGGATTATGAGTCAAGTCGATTCCTTCGTTACGAAATTGTCGACCGATCTCATAGACACGATCTAATCCTCCAACGACCAACTCCTTTAGGTACAATTCAGGTGCAACACGTAAGTATAAATCCATACTTAAATCATTGTGGTAGGTAATGAATGGCTTGGCGGTGGCTCCTCCAGGGATCATGTTCATCATGGGGGTTTCAACCTCCAAAAAGTGTCTTTTGTCAAGATACTTACGAATTTCGGTGATGATACTAGCTCGGATACTGAAAATATCACGAATTTCTTCATTAACAATCAAATCCAAATAACGTTGACGGTATCGAGTTTCCTGGTTGGTGATACCACCCTGAGATGACTCTCCTCCTTTAGCAAAGGGGAGCATATGGAGACAAGGACTTAAAAGAATCATTGATGTGGGAAAAATTGAAAGTTGTCCATTCTTGGACTTTCCAACATATCCAGTAACACCAATAATATCACCTCGTTTGACCATTCTATGGAATTTTGCAAAAGCCTCCTCGCTTTCGTATGTCTTAGGATCACTCATGATTTGTACTTTAGCTCCATCTCCACGAAGATCATAAAAGTATAACTTTCCTTGATGACGAACAGAAACAATACGACCCGCAATAGAAATAGTCTTTTCTTCAATCCTTTCTCCATCCGTTGTTTTGGATTCGTACTCGGCATTGAAATCAGGAATACGTAAATCAACATGGAATTTGTGTGGGTACGGATTTAATCCATCCTTCTCCATTTGTGCTACGGCATTTCTACGATTTTCAGAAAATAAGTTAGGGTCAGTAATTTCTTCCTCCTTTACTTTCTTTTCTTTCGCAGGTGCACTAGCAGCGGCTAATGCCTTTGCGGCTTCCTTATCTTTCTTTTTCTGTGCAGCTGCCTCAGCCTTCATCCGTTTCTTGTATGCATTCTTCGAACAAGGAGCTCCATTCTCGTCCACAAATGCATCAGCGGTGGCAGTAGCAGTAGCAGGAGCAGGAGTATCTGCTGGAGGTGCGGCGGTAGTGTTATCTTCGGTAGACATGATTCTATTGCTGTGATTCAGATATAGTATACTGTATATGATTTGTGGTTGTTGTTGTCGCTGCTGGTCGTTGTTGTTGTGATGGTATTGTCCACGGAATTGAATGCAATAATGCAAATTAATTTAATCGATGGTGCTTTTCTTTTAGGGGTCTGTCCTTGTGCTCCCCTACCTACAGTAGCTTTTATAATATATATCTATAGAATTTCATGTGTAAAGCTAAATTAAGCATCTCTCAAGTCTGAGACAGCCAATATATGTATGTATAATAGGCCTGGTTACAATGTGATGTCTATCAAAACAAGCTATATTACATATTACTCAACCAACACGATAATATAGAGAGTGAGAGTGAGAGATGGTGAAATAATACAGACAGAGAAGTTGTAGTATCTCTATATTTATTTTAAAACATGGATAAAATAATAAGACTATCAATAACATTACAATATTATATCAGATTTAACAATGAGATAGTATAGATATCTAGGCAAAGAGAGTGTTGTTCGGACCTGTTACCACCAATTTTTATATGTGTGTATGTTGTGTGCGTTTTTTTCAAGGAAAAAACTGAATATTTTTACAACAGCACACTGCACGCATCGCACACTACCTCATATCCATAAACTACAACAGTATACAATATATATAACTAAAATTTGTGTTATACATTGTACATGAGTAACTTGAAACATATTAACTTATTACTATACAGTACTGTTAAAAACTTTTGTTTAGATTTTTTTTTTGAATGCTACAGTACGGTAGGTACTTTACCGTATTATGATGCACAACGCCATTTAGCACTGTGTAGAAATCAGGTTATGAGTCTTTTTTTTTCCTCCGCACAAGAAAATATGGCGACAAAGCAAAAAAATGTAAAAAATAATTAGATGAAACTAATGCAATGAGATAGGAATAAAGTAGGTTGTTTTTGTGATAATAATTTCATCTTGGATCAGCAAACTCAAAAGCAATACACTTGTAGCGCAACCTAACCAGCCCCTCATCTAGACTATATATAATTCAACAATAAAGTATAACCCAAAACTAAAAATGGCGACTGCAGTGATTGAAACGGGAGGTCGTATTAAGGAAGTACACATCGAAGGACTTGTAAGTCTTATTACGGGTATTAGTCTTTTATTTTTGTATTGTCTGTATCGTCGGTGCATTATTATTGTTGTTTCTGTCTGTTTCGTCTTGTTTATTTAATTAAAAAATAAAACCGGTCATATTATATAATATAAGTAATGAATGATTGATTGAATTCGATTTACTTACTCATCATTATCGTTATCTTACATTT
>Ga0115007_10001528_pt1 | contig 14789 bp, 22 predicted proteins | sample ArcOceMetagenome_2_FD_87166 | JGI IMG/M metagenome (GOLD analysis project Ga0115007, IMG submission 87166) | Marine eukaryotic phytoplankton communities from Arctic Ocean - Arctic Ocean ARC135M Metagenome | ecosystem: Environmental > Aquatic > Marine > Oceanic | place: Arctic Ocean | collected... | reverse complement strand
GTGCTGATATCGATTACGCTACATATGAAGCGCACACTACATACGGTGTGATCGGCGTTAAAGTCTGGATCTTCAAAGGCGAGATTCTTGGTGGCATCGAACAGGTGCGTGCTGAGAAGAATGCGCCCAAGAAGAAAGGTAAGTGAGGTAGACGTCGATGCTACAACCTAAACGTCTTAAGTTCCGCAAGATGATGAAAGGTCGCAACCGCGGCCTAGCACAACGCGGTAGCACTGTAAGTTTTGGTGAGTTTGCACTGAAAGCGACCGGTCGTGGTCGTATCACTGCACGTCAGATCGAAGCAGCGCGTCGTACCATGACACGTCATGTTAAGCGTGGTGGTAAAATCTGGATTCGTGTATTCCCAGATAAACCCATCTCTAAGAAACCGCTTGAAGTACGTATGGGTAAAGGTAAGGGTGCAGTTGAGTATTGGGTTGCTCAGATTAAGCCTGGTAAGGTTCTGTTCGAAATGAGCGGTGTACCTGAACAGCTTGCTTCTGAAGCATTCACACTTGCTGCTGCTAAATTGCCTGTTGCTACAACCATTGTTAAGCGGACGGTGATGTAATGAAAGCAATTGAACTACGTGAAAAGTCCGTTGATGAGCTTCAGCAGGAGTTATTAGGTCTTCTAAAAGAGCAGTTTAATCTGCGCATGCAGAAGTCTACTGGCCAGCTAGCACAGAACCACCTTTTAGGTCAGGTTCGTCGTGACATTGCTCGTGTGAAGACAATACTCAACGAAAAGGCAGGTAACTAAGTATGAGCGCCGAAAAACGTACTCGAACTGTTACTGGTCGCGTTGTTAGCGACAAGATGGATAAAACCATCACAGTTCTGGTTGAGCGCAAAGAGAAGCATCCGATTTACGGAAAATTCATGAAGCGCTCTTCTAAACTGCATGCTCACGATGAGAAAAATGAGTGTAAGCAAGGTGACTTAGTTACTGTTGCAGAAACTCGTCCTCTGTCCAAGAATAAATCTTGGGCGCTTGTTCGTATTGAAGAGCGTGCAGCAAAGGTGTAAACTATTGCGCCTTTGCTCCATTAAGCCGGCCCGTCCGTTTAACGGACGGCCTCTAAATGTTTATGGAGTAGACCATGATTCAGACTGAATCTATGCTTGACGTCGCTGATAACAGCGGTGCTAAGCGAGTACAGTGTATTAAGGTCCTTGGTGGTTCTCACCGCCGCTATGCTTCTGTAGGTGACATTATTAAAGTCACTGTTAAAGAAGCGATTCCTCGCGGTAAAGTGAAGAAAGGCCAAGTACTTAACGCCGTAGTGGTACGTACCCGTAAAGGTGTTCGTCGTTCTGATGGCTCAGTAATCCGCTTTGACACAAACTCAGCGGTTTTATTGAACGCAAATGACGCGCCTATCGGTACTCGTATCTTTGGCCCAGTGACGCGTGAACTTCGAAATGAGAAGTTCATGAAAATCATTTCCCTGGCGCCTGAAGTGCTATAAAGATTGAACAATAAACTGTTCAATTTATGTAAAAACGCTAACACTGAGAAGTGTTGGCGTTTTTGAGCATGAGAGGGTAGCAGGAAGCGATATAGGTATAATATGCGCAAAATTAAACGTGACGATGAAGTAATTGTCATCGCAGGAAAAGACAAGGGCAAGCGTGGCACAGTCATGCGCGTTCTGGACGACCGCTTGGTCGTTTCTGGTATCAACATGGTGAAGAAGCACACTAAGCCTAACCCAATGTTGGGCAAAGCTGGCGGCATCGTTGAGAAAGAAGCGGCAATTGCTGTTTCTAACGTAGCTATCTTCAACCCGCAGACTGGTAAGGGCGATCGTGTAGGCTTCAAGATTCTTGAAGACGGCACTAAATCTCGCATCTTCAAGTCTACCGGCGAAATCATTGGCGGATAAGGGGAGCTGATATCATGTCTAGATTAAAAGCGCTTTATAATGATTCCGTTAAGCAGCAGCTTAAAGATGAGCTGAACTGCCCTAACGTAATGGCTGTACCACGTTTGACCAAAATCACCCTGAACATGGGTGTTGGTGAAGCACTAGGTGACAAAAAACAGTTGGAAAATGCTGTTGCAGATATGACTGCAATTGCAGGTCAGAAACCTGTTGTTTGTCTTGCACGTAAATCTATCGCGGGCTTTAAAGTTCGTGAAGGTTGGCCGATCGGCTGCAAAGTTACTTTACGCGGCGAGCGTATGTGGGAATTTTTAGACCGTTTGGTTGATATTTCTATCCCTCGTGTACGTGACTTCCGTGGCTTGAATCCGAAATCTTTCGATGGTCGTGGCAATTACAGCATGGGTGTTAAAGAGCAGATTATCTTCCCTGAGATCGAGTTCGACAAGGTGGATAAAATGCGTGGTATGGATATTACTATCACGACTACTGCTAAGAATAACGATGAGGGTCGCGCCCTGTTGGCTGCCCTGAACTTCCCGTTCCGTAAGTGATAGGCAAACATCATGGCTAAAGAATCTATGAAGGCACGCGAAGACAAGCGTGCAAAACTTGTTGCTAAGTTCGCTGAAAAACGTGCTGAACTTAAAGCAGTTATTAGTAACCCTAATTCATCAGAAGATGAGATTTGGGATGCAGCGATGGCACTTCAGAAGTTGCCACGCGATTCCAGTGCATCTCGTCAGCGTCGTCGCTGTCAAGTGACCGGCCGTCCACACGGTGTATACCGTAAATTTGGATTGTGTCGTGTTAAGTTGCGTGAAGCAGCAATGCGTGGTGATGTTCCAGGTTTGAAAAAGGCTAGCTGGTAACCACCAGTTAGTAAAATGGTAAGCGCAATGGTCTGGCCCTCTTGAGGGTACCGCATTGTGCTGCACAATGAGGAAGTAAATGCATGAGCATGCAAGATACTCTAGCGGATATGTTTACTCGTATTCGCAACGGTCATATGGCTGAAAAGCAGGCCGTATCTATGCCGTCTTCCAAAGTAAAAGTATCTGTTGCCGAAGTTCTTAAAGAAGAAGGTTACATCACTGACTACTCTGTAGAAGGTGAAGTAAAACCGGTTCTGAACATCGAGCTTAAATACTTTGAAGGAAAGCCGGTAATTGAAGAGATTAAACGTGTAAGTCGTCCAGGTTTGCGTATCTATAAGAACGCATCAGAGTTGCCAAAGGTTTCTGCTGGTCTGGGTGTAGCGATTATCTCTACAAGTAAAGGTGTCATGGCTGACCGCGCTGCACGTAGTGCTGGTGTGGGTGGCGAAGTAATCTGCACGGTATTCTAAGAGGTATTTCAATGTCACGTATTGCGAAAAGCCCCGTAGTTGTACCTGCAGGTGTTGAAGTTAAGGTTGACGGTCAGTCCGTTAACGTTAAAGGTAAGAATGGTCAGCTTTCTTTAGACGTTCATCCTTCTGTTTCCGTTTCTCAAGAAGAAAGCGTGCTGAAGTTTGCAGCTAAAGAAGGTACTAAGCTGTCTCTTGCTCTGTCTGGTACTACTCGCTCACTAGTAAACAACATGGTTATTGGTGTGACTGAAGGTTTCAAAAAGACTCTTCAGCTTCAAGGTGTTGGTTATCGTGCTGCCGCTAAAGGCAAAACGCTTAATCTTAGTCTTGGTTTCTCACATCCAATCGATTACGAACTACCGGAAGGTATTTCTGCTGAGACGCCTAACGTTACTACGATCATATTGTCAGGTGCTGACAAACAGGTCCTAGGTCAGGCTGCAGCTGAAATTCGCGCGTTCCGTCCACCAGAGCCTTATAAAGGTAAAGGTGTTCGTTATGCTGATGAGTATGTTCGTCGTAAAGAAGCGAAGAAAAAGTAAATAGGGCAGGGTTATGAACACTAAGAAACAATCTCGTATTCGTCGTGCTCGCCGCTCCCGTCTGAAAATGCGTGAGTTAGGTGCAACACGTTTGTGTGTTACACGCACACCGCGTCATATCTACGCTCAGGTTATCTCTGCAGATGGTGGTAAAGTCCTTGCGGCAGCCTCTACCGTAGAAAAAGATCTACGCGAGACTACTGGCGGTAATGTTGCGGCTGCTGAAACGGTTGGTACGCTAATCGCTCAGCGCGCTAAAGAAGCTGGTGTATCTAAAGTAGCTTTCGATCGTTCTGGTTACCAGTATCACGGTCGTGTTAAAGCTTTGGCTGATGCAGCCCGCGAAGGCGGCCTGGAATTCTAAAGGGATCGAATATGTCAAATCATGAACAGAAAGACGGCGATCTGCAGGAAAAGCTGGTTCAGGTTAACCGCGTCGCTAAAGTAGTAAAAGGTGGTCGTATCTTCGGCTTTACCGCACTAACGGTTGTTGGTGATGGTAAAGGTCGTGTAGGTTTCGGTCGTGGTAAGGCTCGTGAAGTTCCAGCTGCTATTCAAAAAGCAATGGAACAGGCTCGTCGTAACATGGTTTCAGTTGAACTGAACGGCGACACGTTGCAGTACCCAATTAAAGCACGTCATGGTGCTTCTAAAGTTTACATGCAGCCTGCTTCTCAGGGTACTGGTGTTATCGCAGGTGGTGCGATGCGTGCAGTTCTTGAATTGGCGGGTGTCCATAACGTACTTGCTAAGTGCTACGGTTCTACTAATCCGGTAAACGTTGTTCGTGCGACTGTTAAAGGTCTATCAACAATGAAATCACCTGAAGATGTAGCCGCTAAGCGTGGTAAGTCCGTAGAAGACATTCTGGGGTAATCGACAATGGCTAAAACTGTAAAAGTAACATTGGTACGTAGCCCTATCGGTACCCTTCCTAACCACAAATTGTGCGTTAAGGGTCTTGGGCTGCGCCGTATTGGACACACAGTTGAAGTAGAAGATACTCCATCTGTCCGTGGCATGATAAACAAAGTTAACTACATGGTTCGTGTAGAAGACTAATAAGGGAGTTCACAACATGCGTCTGAACACTCTAAGTCCAGCAGACGGTTCACGTAAGGCACCTAAACGTGTTGGTCGTGGTATTGGTTCTGGTCTGGGTAAGACTTGTGGCCGTGGTCACAAAGGTCAGAAATCCCGCTCTGGCGGATCTGTAAAACCGGGTTTTGAAGGCGGTCAGATGCCTTTGCAGCGTCGTCTGCCAAAATTTGGTTTTACTTCTCGTATTGCTCGCTATGTTACTGAGATTCGTCTTGGTGAGCTGGCTAAAATCGAGTCAGAAGTAATTGATCTTGAAGCTTTGAAAGCTGCAGATATCATCAAGCAGGAAATTAAAACTGCTAAAGTGATTCTGTCTGGTGAGATCACGAAGGCTGTCACCGTTAAAGGTCTTAAAGTGACTAAAGGTGCACAGGCTGCTATCGAAGCTGCTGGCGGTAAAGTCGAGGCGTAAATGGCTAAGAAAGGACCAATACCGGCTGGAGTACAAAATGGACTAGGTGAGCTTAAGTCTCGTCTATTATTCGTTTTGATTGCGATTGTGGTATACCGTATCGGGGCTCATATCCCGGTTCCAGGTATTAACCCTGATCGCCTAGCCGCTTTATTTGATCAGAATCAGGGCACAATCCTGAGTCTCTTTAACATGTTCTCCGGCGGCGCGCTGGAGAGAATGAGTATTTTGGCACTAGGTATTATGCCGTATATCTCTGCATCGATTATTATGCAGTTGATGACGGTGGTAAGCCCTACGCTTGCTCAGTTGAAGAAGGAAGGAGAGGCTGGTCGTCGTAAGATCAACCAGTACACTCGCTACGGTACTGTGATACTTGCAACCGTTCAGTCATTTGGTATGGCCGTAGGGCTTGCCAATCAAGGAATAGCATTCACTGCTGACATAAGCTTCTATTTTGTTGCTGTTGTTACATTGGTTGCGGGTGCAGTTTTCTTGATGTGGTTAGGTGAGCAAGTGACAGAGCGTGGTATCGGCAACGGTATTTCTATTCTGATCTTTGCTGGTATTGTGGCTGGATTGCCTAGTGCAATCGGTCAAGCCTTTGAGGCAGCGCGTCAGGGTGATTTAAACATCCTTGCGCTGTTAGCTATCGCTTTTATGGCGGTTGCTACTGTTGGTTTTGTAGTGTTTATGGAGCGAGGACAACGTCGCATCACCATAAATTACGCCAAACGCCAACAAGGTAACCGTGTATTTGCGGCTCAAACTAGTCACCTTCCACTAAAAGTGAATATGGCTGGTGTGATTCCGCCGATTTTTGCCTCGAGTATATTGCTTTTCCCTGCTTCCATGGGCCAATGGTTTGGTCAAGGTGAAGGTATGGATTGGCTGCAGAATGTTGCTTTAGCGCTTGGCCCAGGCCAGCCGCTTTACATTTTGTTGTTCTCGGTTGCAATTATATTCTTCTGTTACTTCTATACAGCGATTGTTTTCAATCCTAAAGATGTAGCAGATAACCTGAAAAAATCAGGTGCTTTTATTCCGGGTATTCGTCCAGGTGAACAGTCCGCACGGTATATTGATACGGTGTTAGGGCGATTGACTTTGTTTGGCGCGCTTTACATTACTGCGGTGTCTTTGATGCCTCAGTTCCTTGTAGTAGCCGCTAATGTACCGTTTTATTTCGGTGGCACCTCGCTCTTGATCGTGGTTGTCGTCGTGATGGACTTTATGGCGCAGGTTCAATCTCATCTGATGTCCCATCAGTACGAGTCCCTGATGAAGAAATCTAATCTCAAAGGTGGTAGCGCAGGAAACTCGCGCTAAAGGCCACAACTGGAGTAGATCATGAAAGTACGTGCATCTGTTAAGAAGATCTGTCGTAACTGTAAAATCGTTCGTCGTAACGGTTCAGTTCGCGTGATCTGTAAAGTAGAGCCGCGTCACAAACAGCGTCAGGGTTAATCTTAAGATTAACTGCTGATTTGGGCGCAGAAGGCGCAAAACACTTGATTTAATTTTAGTCAGTGTGTATTATTGCGCGCCTTCTGCGAACAGAACATATATTTTATTGGTGTATGTAAATAAATACATGCGCCTTTTTTTAACGGAGTAATAGAATGGCCCGTATAGCTGGCGTCAACATTCCTGACAATAAGCATGCGGTAATTTCTCTGACTTACATTTACGGTATTGGCCGCACGACTGCCTCCAGCATTCTTGAAGCATCTGGTATTACACCAACTGTTAAAATTGCTGATTTGTCCGATGAACAATTGGACGTCATTCGTGGAGAAGTTGCTAAGTTGACTGTTGAAGGCGATCTGCGTCGCGAAGTGTCCATGAGCATCAAACGTTTGATGGATCTTGGTTGTTTCCGCGGAATTCGCCACCGTCGTAACCTTCCGGTTCGCGGTCAGCGTAGTAAGACTAACGCGCGTACTCGAAAAGGCCCGCGTAAGCCGATCCGTAAATAAGTGGTAAGCGATAGGAATTCCCAATATGGCAAAGCCAGGTAATCGCACACGCAAAAAAGTGAAGAAGCAGGTTGCGGATGGGTTCGCCCATATTCATGCTTCTTTCAACAATACGATCATTACAATTACTGATCGCCAGGGTAATGCTCTTTCTTGGGCAACTGCAGGTGGCTCCGGCTTCCGCGGTTCTCGTAAGAGTACCCCATTCGCTGCTCAGGTTGCTGCTGAGCGCGCTGGACAGGCTGCACTTGAGTATGGCCTGAAAAACCTCGACGTATTTGTGAAGGGTCCTGGACCCGGCCGAGAATCTGCAGTTCGTGCACTGAACTCATGTGGCTACAAAATCGCAAATATAACGGATGTGACGCCTATACCACACAATGGTTGTCGTCCTCCGAAGAAACGTCGCGTTTAACCTGGAGACGGTAATATGGCTCGTTATCTTGGACCTAAGTGCAAACTGTCTCGCCGGGAAGGTACAGACCTTTTCCTGAAGAGCGGTGTTCGTGCACTGGACAGCAAGTGTAAAGCTGAGACTGTCCCTGGTGTTCACGGCGCACGTCGTGGTCGGTTATCCGACTATGGCTTGCAGTTACGTGAAAAACAGAAAGTTCGTCGTATGTACGGCGTTCTGGAACGTCAGTTCCGTAGTTATTATAAAGAAGCGGCTCGTCGTAGTGGTGCAACAGGTGAAAACTTACTGCAGCTACTAGAAGGCCGTTTGGACAACGTTGTTTATCGTATGGGATTTGGTGCTACTCGCGCTGAAGCTCGTCAGATCGTTTCTCATCGTTCGATCACTGTTAATGGCCAGGTTGTGAACATTGCATCCTACCAAGTTAAAGCAGGTGATGTTGTTGCAGTTCGTGAAAAAGCTAAAGCTCAGTTGCGTATTAAAAACGCACTTGAATTAGCTGGCCAACGTACAGCAATAGAATGGGTTGAAGTAGACGCTGCTAAAATGGAAGGGACTTATAAAGCCACTCCAGAGCGTTCTGATCTATCTGCAGATATCAACGAGCAGCTTATTGTTGAGCTGTACTCGAAGTAATTTTAACTTTAATTTGGTGGAAATATGCAGCGTTCGGTAAATGAGTTTCTAAGTCCACGTCATATCGACGTACAAGAAATCAGCAAAACGCGTGCTAAGGTGACTCTTGAGCCACTTGAGCGTGGATTTGGCCATACGCTGGGCAGTGCATTACGACGTATTCTTCTATCTTCTATGCCGGGTTGTGCCGTAACTGAAGTGGAAATTGAAGGCGTATTGCATGAGTACAGCACAATTGAAGGTGTTCAGGAAGATGTGATTGAAATCCTCCTGAACCTTAAAGGGGTTTCTGTGTTGTTGCACAACAACGACGAAGTTACCCTGACTCTGAGCAAATCTGAAGCAGGTCCTGTGACTGCGGGTGATATTCAACTGAATCAGGATGTTGAAATTGCTAATCCGGACCATGTGATTGCTCACCTAAATGAAGGTGCGAGTCTTAACATGCAGCTGACTATTGGACGTGGCCGTGGCTATGTTCCAGCAGACTCTCGTGTTTCTGAAGAAGAAGAGACTCGTGCAATCGGTCGTCTACAGCTGGATGCTACATTCAGCCCTGTACGTCGCGTTTCCTACGTAGTAGAAAGCGCACGTGTAGAGCAGCGTACTGACTTGGATAAACTGGTAATCGACATCGAATCTAACGGTACGATCGATCCAGAAGAAGCTATCCGTCGCGCAGCTACTATCTTGCAGCAGCAATTGATTGTATTTGTTGACCTTGAAGATGGGGCTGATCAAGCTAAGGATGTACCAGAAGAGCCGGAAATTGATCCAATTCTTCTGCGTCCAGTAGATGATCTGGAGTTGACTGTACGTTCCGCCAACTGTCTGAAAGCAGAGCAGATTTACTATATCGGTGATCTGATTCAGCGCACAGAAGTTGAGCTGCTTAAGACTCCGAATTTAGGTAAGAAGTCGCTGACAGAAATTAAAGACGTTTTGGCATCAAAGGGCTTGTCCCTTGGTATGCGTCTTGAGAACTGGCCACCGGCTAGCCTTAAGAACGACGATAAAGTCGCTTCCTGATTCGGCGATAAAACTGACTAGTTTGGTAGGTATTTATCATGCGTCATCGTAAATCTGGTCGTAAGTTAGGTCGTACCAGTGCGCACCGCAAAGCCATGTTTAAAAACATGTCAGTTTCTTTGTTTGAGCACGAGTTGATTCGTACAACTCTGCCTAAAGCGAAAGAACTGCGCGGCTATGCTGAGCCACTGATTACTCTAGCTAAAAACGACACTGTTGCGAACCGCCGTTTGGCATTCGCACGTACTGGCAGCAAAGTTGCTGTTGGTAAACTGTTCAATGAACTAGGCCCGCGTTACAGCGCTCGTCCTGGCGGTTATGTTCGCATTCTTAAATGCGGCTTCCGTCCTGGTGACAACGCTCCGATGGCTTACGTTGAGCTAGTTGACCGTCCTGAAGCAACTGCTGCGGATGAGTCATAAGATTAAGTTTTCTTGATCAAAAAAAACCCGGCTTCGGCCGGGTTTTTTATTGTCTGTCATTTAGTTAGTGCCGGTTTAACATCGCTATTCGTTGTAAAACGCCCGTAGGCGTTCTACTGTCGCTAGGCTGTTAGTTAAGCATCTCTTTTAAGAAATGCCCTGTGTAGGAACGTTCATTGTTGGCGACCTCTTCTGGTGTGCCTTCTGCAATAATGCAGCCCCCCTTAATACCGCCTTCAGGCCCTAAATCAACGATCCAGTCTGCTGTCTTGATCACATCGAGGTTGTGCTCAATTACAACGATTGTATTGCCGTGATCCCTCAAGCGATTTAATACGTTGAGTAACTGCTGAATATCGTAGAAATGTAGACCTGTTGTAGGTTCATCTAAAATATACAGCGTTTGGCCTGTGTCCCGTTTAGAGAGCTCTTTAGCTAGCTTAATACGTTGTGCTTCACCACCTGACAGTGTGGTTGCTGCCTGTCCTAAACGTATGTAAGACAGGCCGACATCGATTAGTGTTTGTAGGCGACGGGCAAGGGCGGGAATCGCATCAAAAAAGGTGCGAGCATCCTCTACGGTGAGGTCGAGTACTTCATGTATGTTCTTGCCTTTGTATTTTACTTCGAGGGTTTCGCGGTTATAGCGTTTACCTTTACAGACATCACAAGGTACATAAATATCAGGCAGAAAGTGCATTTCTACTTTTATAACCCCATCACCCTGACACGCTTCGCAGCGTCCGCCTTTAACGTTAAAGCTAAATCGCCCCGGCTTATAACCGCGTGACCGTGCTTCTTGGGTACCGGCAAATAGCTCCCGTACCGGTGTAAAAATACCGGTATAGGTTGCGGGGTTTGAGCGAGGTGTACGGCCTATAGGGCTTTGATCAATGTCGATGACCTTATCAAAATTCTGAAGCCCTTTGATCGCTTTATGGGGCGCGGGATCGAGTGTTGTTGCTCGGTTAAGTTCAGTTGCCGCAATAGGGTAGAGGGTGTTGTTTATTAACGTAGATTTTCCTGACCCAGAAACCCCTGTGATACAGGTCAGCAGACCTACCGGCAGGGTTAGGTTTACGTCATTTAAGTTATTTCCGGTCGCGCCTTCTAGCTCAAGCACTTTGTCTGGGTTGTAGGCGCAGCGTTTTTCTGGGATGGCAATTTTTCTAACGCCGCTCAAGTACTGTCCAGTAATTGAAGCAGGGTTATTCATCACGTCATCGGGCTTACCTTGTGCGATAATTTCACCGCCGTGTACACCGGCACCTGGGCCTACATCAATCACATAGTCTGCCAGTCTTATCGCGTCTTCATCGTGCTCTACCACAATGACAGTATTACCAAGATTCCTAAGGTGAATGAGTGTTTTAAGTAGGCGTTCGTTATCCCGTTGATGAAGTCCAATGGATGGCTCATCTAAAATATACATCACGCCCACGAGGCCCGCGCCAATCTGGCTGGCCAGTCGAATACGCTGTGCTTCACCACCTGAGAGTGTGTCTGCATTACGGTCTAAAGAGAGGTATTCCAGCCCCACATTGACCAAGAAGCTCAGACGCTCCCGAATCTCTTTAAGTATCTTGTCTGCGATTTCACCTTGCTTCCCTACGAGCTCTAGCTGATTGAAGTAATCTAAGCTGTCGCCAATGGGGCGGGTGACAATTTGCGGCAAGGTATGCTCATCAATAAAGACGTGGCGTGCTTCTCTTCTAAGTCGGCTACCCTGACATGAAGAGCATGGCTGCATGTTGAGATATTTAGCTAAATCTTCACGTACCGTATCAGACTCGGTCTCTTTATAGCGGCGTTGCAGGTTGTTGAGTACGCCTTCAAATGGGTGGGCTTTATTAATAATATCGCCGCGGTCATTTAAGTATTTAAACGTAACCGTTTCAGCCCCTGTCCCTTCTAAGATTAGATCTTGGTGTTCCGGTTTAAGCTGTTTGAAGGGCGTATCCATATCAAAGCCGTACTGTTCCGCCACCGCTTTAAGCTGCTGAAAATAGTAAAGGCTCCTTCTATCCCACCCCCTGATCGCGCCTTCCGACAGGGTTAGGCTGCTATCGTGTACGACTTTGCTTTTATCGAAATACTGTTTTACACCTAATCCGTCACAGCTTGGGCATGCGCCGTGGGGATTGTTAAACGAGAACAGCCTAGGCTCTAGTTCTTGTATGCTGTGCCCACAGGTTGGACAGGCGAAGCGAGCAGAGAAGATGAGCTCATCACTGGGGTCATCCATGTTGGCTACTTTTGCAATGCCATCGGTCAAGTTGAGTGCAGTTTCAAACGACTCAGATAAGCGGGTTTGCAGGTCTGGGCGTACCTTGAAGCGGTCAATGACCACTTCAATGTCATGTTTTTTGTTTTTATCTAATTCAGGTGCTGAATCAAGATCGACAACAATGCCGTCGATACGTGCGCGGATAAAGCCTTCGGCGCGTAGGTTGCTAATGGTATGTAGTTGCTCCCCTTTTCTGCCTTGAACAACGGGCGCTAACAGCATCAGTTTAGTGCCCTCTTCCTTTTCAAGGACTTGGTCCACCATCTGGCTAATGGTTTGAGCCGCCAAAGGAAGGTTGTGGTCAGGGCAGCGTGGCTCACCGGCTCGGGCAAAGAGTAGGCGTAAGTAATCGTAAATCTCGGTGATTGTCCCTACGGTTGAACGCGGGTTATGGGAGGTTGATTTCTGTTCAATAGAAATCGCAGGCGAGAGTCCCTCGATATGGTCAACATCGGGTTTTTCCATCATCGATAAAAACTGACGGGCATAGGTCGAAAGGGACTCGACATACCTACGCTGTCCCTCTGCATATAAAGTATCGAAAGCAAGAGAAGACTTACCGGAACCTGAAAGGCCAGTGATCACGATTAACTTATCGCGCGGTATTTCAAGATCAATGTTTTTCAGGTTATGGGTGCGAGCACCGCGGACCAGAATCTTATCCATGTATACGCCTGTTTCTATTCAGTGAATCAGTAACGGTGATAACGCCTGCTACTGTGAGCTATTTTAGCTACATCTTACGAGATTTTTACTCAATTGGTTCATAACTTAAGGGTGAGCAAACGTATCATTATAAAGACTTTTGCGGTCGCCTGAAGCTCTATCTTTAGTTCTATTCAGATAGATAAATTATGATTAGCTTTAACTATGGGAGTTCAACTGATCGCGTGGTAAGCTTTGCTGTTATATGCGTAGCTTTTAGCATCTGACGCGAACAAAGATTTTGGAGAGAAAAATGGCACGTGGTGTTAACAAAGTGATTTTGGTCGGCAATCTGGGCGGAGACCCAGAGGTACGTTATATGCCTAATGGCAATGCAGTGACTAACGTAACTATAGCAACGTCGGACTCTTGGAAAGATAAACAGACGGGACAGCAGCAGGAGCGCACAGAGTGGCACCGTGTTGTCTTTTTTAACCGTTTAGCCGAAATCGCCGGCGAGTACATGCGCAAAGGCGGCAAAGTTTATGTAGAAGGTGCTTTGCGGACGCGTAAATGGCAGGACCAAAGCGGTGCTGATCGTTACACGACTGAGATCGTCGCGAGCGAAATGCAGCTACTTGATAGCCGCGGCGCGGGTGATGGTGGTTATCAGCAGCCACAGCAGGGTGGTTATGCGCCTCAGCAGTCCGCTCCAGCCCCTCAGCAATCTGCACCGCAGCCTCAATATGCACCTCAGCAAGCAGCTAAACCTGCACAACGCCCTGCAGCGCCAGCGCCGCAACCGGCACCGCAAGCTGCACCAGGCTTTGATGATTTTGATGACGATATTCCGTTTTAAAAAATACCACAGATCATAATGTAAAGAATGTCCTTGAGAGCCCCATTGATTGGGGCTTTCCTGTTTGTTTAATAGTATAACGCGCCCACTCGTAGGGAACGGTTTGTACGTAACTGATGTTTACATTATGTTACAGCGGGCCAACCACTTCACTTGTAAACGGATTGTTACGGGGTCTATTGACCCGCTCGGATTCGTTGCTATCTTCCATGACGCTTAATTATTTTTACGCATTATGGTCTGCTGTCATTCTACTTATCTTGTTCTTTGTCGACGGCTACACGCTGTTTTTGCGTGAGCGGTTTCCGCTCAGGTGGGTGAGCTAATGTGATCGGTTAACGCTCATTTTGTCAGTATGCGCTATGATTAACCCAGTGTTTTGCTCTGTTTATGGCATGGTTCTATTCTTGCTACCATCTTTTACACGTAGAGATTATCTTGTCCTAATAATAGGGTTTGCCTTTGAGTCATGATCATTCAGTTGTTCGGCATATAAGATCACAGGAAAGTGATACTGCCGTTGATGTCGACGTTGTACCGTATGGCACGTCAAAAAATCGCTTGGCCTCCAAATATTTATGGCTCTCCCTATTAGTCGCCTTAATACCTTTAATTGGCTTTGCGAGTTTGTACGATTCCTATTTCTCCCAGTTGGTAACCCGTCTGACCGAAGAGCAGCTTGCGACACGCGTGGCCGCCACACAAAATGAGTTTCGTGTATTTATCCGTGAACGGAAATTTGAGCTGCTAGCGCTGGCGGACCAGTTTGATAATCCCAATTTATTTGTGCCTTCCGGTCGACAAAAAATCTCCTCCGAACTAGAGAGTCTATTGCGCTTACAGGTGGATGCGAGAAGTGTGTACGGTGTCGTTTTTTTTGATGAAAAGGGCGAGGTTGTATGGACCTTTCCTGAAGAGCGGCAAGCGGCGCTAACGGGGCTGGAAAGTATATCCGAGTTTGAAGGAACGGAGCTTATTGGCCCTTCACCTTTCTCCATCGAGCAGCCCTCGGGGGTTGTTTTACGAATCGCTGAACATCTGGCTCCGCGCTCGGGCCGTAAGGGGAGTATCGGTTTTTTTCTAAGGTTTAATTCATTAACAGAGATTTTGCAGGGGTTGGACCAAGGGACTGCCTTTCGTGTGCTCCTTCAAGCGGGTGATGGGCAGGCGTACGATGTGGTTGGTCAGCCGGTTACAATGACGAAGGTTGCTACCCAGCGCTT
>Ga0115007_10001527_pt1 | contig 14798 bp, 12 predicted proteins | sample ArcOceMetagenome_2_FD_87166 | JGI IMG/M metagenome (GOLD analysis project Ga0115007, IMG submission 87166) | Marine eukaryotic phytoplankton communities from Arctic Ocean - Arctic Ocean ARC135M Metagenome | ecosystem: Environmental > Aquatic > Marine > Oceanic | place: Arctic Ocean | collected... | reverse complement strand
TTGAACAACAAGCAGAGTTCTCAAAAATTGAACTGGTCAACTTTGCCCCCCCTACACTTACAACTATCGCAGAAAAAAACTCCGTGGATCGTGTTCTCACGTTTCGAAATGTTCACAACTGGATGAGAAATAATGGTGAGCAAGCAGCGTTTAATGGTTTTTATAAAGCATTAAAGCCAGGTGGTATATTAGGTGTGGTTGAGCACCGAGCACCCAGTGATTTTAGTAAAGAGAAAATGATCGAATCAGGTTATGTAAGTGAAGCCTATGTCATTGCCTTAGCTGAAAAAGCAGGTTTTAAATTAATGGCTAAATCTGAAATTAATGCCAATAAAAAAGACACAAAAGTCCATCCAAAAGGCGTTTGGACACTCCCTCCAAGCTTACGTCTTGGTGAACAAGACAAGCATAAATATTTAAAAATTGGAGAAAGTGACCGCATGACACTTAAATTCATTAAGTAAAATCAACTAAGTTTGAGCTCAATCCCCTGGCGTACAAGGTTCATTTTACAAAAGTTCCCACCTGTTAATTTGGCAACCATGTCCTCAGGGCCCAGTATCTGATGCGTAATATCGTCAAGGCCCATTCCTTCTTTATGTAAGGACTGGGCTTTTTCACAAGTTTCCAAGATATTATCAAGCTTTTGCTGAAGGGCTACCTTACCATCTTCAATCACCCCACCGTGGGGGCAAAATAAGGTTTTAAAGTCCAATTTTAAGACCTTTTGAATACTTTCAACTAACTGCTGAAGGTTCTCATCACTGCGCAACATTTTTAACTTTCTAGCAATAAACAAGTCACCACTAAAAAAATAGCCCTGATCAGGTAAAAAGAAGCAAGTTAGGTCCTTTGCATGGCCAGGCGTGTGTACCGGAATAATTCGACTACCATCCGCTAAAAACTCTTCTTCTTTCAGCGTTTGAGTTTCAACTGGCACCAGTGAACCCCACACTAATTTTTGTAAGAAAGGCGTTTTATAACCGTTGGCTAATTTCTCTTGGGCAAGTGCTGGTGCTCTTGGTAGCACACCATGTGTGACTGAAATTCTATGGGCGTTGCCGCTATGATCTTCATGGTGATGAGTCAGCAAAAGTTGCTCGACAGGTTTGGGTGATAAAAACTGTTTAACATGACGCCATTGATTACTAGGACCTGTATCTATAACAGTTTCATCTATACGGTAAACAATAAACTGAGTATTGATGCCTTGATTCAATCGACCAACTTTCGCACCCGCTACCCTCTCAAATTCATAAGTTTTACGTATGGGCATATTCTATTCCTAAAAGTTATGAGCGGATCATGCCAAACGTGAAGCAGATTACAATCACACAATAAACCCAATTGATTGGTAAAACCGACCAAAGCAAAATGGCCATTGTCTGCTAAGGTAATACTATGTCATGAAGTAGGCCGGCCCATGTTTTACCTGCCCAAATCCAGCTTAGAGCTAACCTTTAGCCTCATTCGCCACGTACAGCCCAGTCTTGCACTGAAAGTCCGTAACGCAGCACTAGACCCCAACCTAGCCAAAGACCAAAAGCGCATTGCTATGGATATCAGCGAAGATGACGTGTTCACCATAGTGAATCAGCTAATGCAGGTGGAAAACCAAGCACGCATGGGCGTAAAAGCCGATAAAGGTCGTCAAATATTGGCCAGTGCACTCATCGCCGACTGGCTCACCTTAAATCTCAAAGACCAATAGCTTCCCTGTGCTTAAATGATCAGGCTACTCAATCAATTTAAATCAGCAAAAGATAACGGTATAAACTTGAAGTGGTCAGGCTCATATCAAAACCGCTTCATCGCCTGATTAAGACATAACAACCGAAAAATACCGGCCAATAAACATTACATTCGAAACAAAAAAGGCTCATACGTTAACGCATGAGCCTTTTATAGGTCCTGAGTTTTATCAGTTAAGCGGCTTGATGCGCCTTTTGCTCAGCCTCTTCTGGCCCCCAGATGATGCCTTTCGCACCCTCTTGTGCCAGCTCAAGATAACGCTCTTCAACTGTGTCTCGGCGAACCTTTAATGTCGGAGTAATAAAATTAGATTCCACCGTCCAAGGCAACTGAGTTAACACCAAGCAGTCGAGTCGTTCATGGTGCTCAAGCTGAGCATTAACCGTCTCTAAGTGTGCTTCAATGGATGCCGCCAATTCGGCTTTTGGTAAGCCCCGAGCAGTTTCTGAAAGCTCAATTACCGCCAATGGCTGATTACGACCAGACCCCATAACACAAGACTGCTCAATCGCTTCATGGGAAACCAGCAAACCTTCAATTGGCGCAGGCGCAATATATTTGCCTTTTGTGGTTTTAAATAACTCTTTAACACGGCCTGTAATGCGAAGAAAGCCTTGGGCATCCACCTCACCTTTATCGCCAGTACGGTAATAACCATCTAAAAAAGCTTCTTGGGTTTTTTCTGCATCTTTATAATAACCCTGCATTAAGGCTGGGCTTTTAAACAAGATTTCTCCTTGCTCGCTGATTTTCAAATGGTTTTGAAAAAAGGCTTTACCCACAGCGCCAATACTTCTTTGCCCAGGCAAGCTTAAAGTGCCGTAACACAGATTTTCGGTCATACCATAACCCTCCATGACAGGCAAATCTATGCGATCAAACCACTCCAATAAGGCTTGTGGCATCGGAGAAGCACCACAACCACATAGACGTGCTTTATCTAAACCCAAACCTTTTTTAATTTTACTTTTAACCAAGCTCGAAATAAGCGGAATTCTAAGCAGAGAGTCTAGTTTTTTCTGTCCCCCTATCTTGCCTAATATGCCTTCTTGGAACTTCGACCATAACCTTGGCACCGCAAAAAATAACGTTGGTTTCACACTTACAATGTTGTCAGCAAAACTATCAAGGGATTCCACAAACGAAATGCTAAACCAACCGTAGAAACTTTGTCCTTCAACGATCATACGCTCAGCAACATGGGCAAGAGGTAAAAACGAAATTGCACGATCCGTGCTTTTAATACCCACTTGCTCAACAAAATTATTCGCGGCAAACGCAAATGCCCTATGTGTATGTACCGCACCTTTTGGCTGGCCTGTGGTACCGGATGTATATACCAAGGTCATCACTTCATCTAAGTCAGCCTGATGAGGTTTAAAATCCGCATCCGCTGGTTTATTGACCAAATCATCCCACTGATGAGTGACCTCACCCGAATAAAATGGAAAGCCAATCGTCGTGAAGCCTTCTGGAATACTGTTAATGACGTCTTGGTCATTATCGTGTTTACCCACAAATAAAATTTTTGCTTCACTGTGTTCAAGCACGTAATGTACATTTTTCTTAGATTGCCCTGGATATAAAGGCACTGAAACCGCACCCGCCATCATGATGGCCAAATCCGCCATAATCCACTGCGCACAGTTTTTAGACCACACAGCTACCTTGTCGCCTTTATTAATTCCTAAGAGTGTTAATTGCTGCGCCATGTTTCGCGCGAGCACTTCTACCTCTGACCAGGAAAGTTCTTGATAAACCCCATCAATGGGTTGGCGTAGATAGGCTCTATTAGGCTGTTCTTCAACGGCTTTGTAAAAAGCGGCTAACGGGCTAAGCATAGGCACCTCGGCTGTCTGTATTGATTTTGTTATTGTTATTTTTATCACCACCAATAGATCATATAGTGACCATGATGTCTAGGTTATCTGCTGCAACTGTCATCAGCTTTGTGTATGCTTGACGCATTTCGTCAATTAATATAATTATTTAGTTGGGTGTGATGAGCATATTAGAATTTTCAATACCATATCATTATGTAAAAGCCGCCCTGCGCGGGCCACAGTCCCATAATGTGGATATCAATGCGCTATTAAAGCGCTCAGGCATATTACAAGATGTTTTACATGAGCCAAAAGCCCGTGTAACCGCTAAACAATACGCACAATTAATTCAAAATATCTGGCTTGAAATGCAAGACGAGTACATGGGGCTCGGCCAAGAGGTCAGCCCCCTTGGTTCATTCGCCATGATGTGCCATACCGTTATTCACTGCCCTACCTTAGAGAAAGCCTTTCGCCGTGCTTACCGCTTTTATGGGTTATTTTTACACCTGCCAGAAATCACATTAGAAGTGGATGAAGAGTTCGCCACCATCAAAGTCGACGAAAGTAAATTAAACGATCCTGATCACTTTTTAATTGAATCCATCTTAGTGATCTGGCATCGATTCGGCAGTTGGTTAATTGGTCGGCGCATTCGTTTAGTGGATGCCTATTTCACCTTCCCAGCACCCGTCAACCACAACGAATACCAGCAAATTTTTTATTGCGATATTCATTTTAATAGCGAGTTCACTGGTATTCGTTTTCCAATTAAATTCCTACAAGCGAAATTGACTCAAAACGAAACCACGTTAAAACAATTTTTAAAACAGAGCCCTGCTGATCTTCTGGCTAGACCTGATGAAGGCAACAGTCTAGTTGCGCAAATTCGTGAAATCATTGGCTCAGATTTATCAACTGAACTGCCCAACTTTGAATACGTTGCACAAGAATTACACACCAGTGCGCAAACGCTGCGCCGGCGTTTAAAAGAAGAAGGTCTAACCTATCAAGAATTAAAAGATCAACTGCGTCGTGATAGCGCTTTATACTACTTAGAGCGTGGTGACTTAAGCATTCAAGAAGTTGCAGAAAAGCTAGGATTTTCTGAGCCAAGCACCTTCCATCGTGCGTTTAAAAAATGGACAAATATGACACCAGGCGCCTATCGTCAAGGTGAAGAACACAACCCAAACGATTAATACCATGACAGAACGTTTATCAAATTTAGTAGTAGTAAAAACCAGTGACATCCATGGTAAAGGTCTCTTTGCCAAATGTGCGATCAAAAAAGACGCACTCATTGGAAAGCTCGAAGGCAAGCCATGTAAAATCGATGGACCTCATGTCCTTTGGATGAATGATGGCAAAGATAAATTCAAGGTCACCAATGACCTTAAATATATCAACCACAACAAAAAAGCCAATGTTGCCTATTATGATGACTTCACCGTGGTCGCCATTAAAAACATCAAAGCCGGTGACGAACTTGTTCATGATTATGGCGATGGCTGGGATTAAACCCAGCTAGATGACTAAGTGTTCGCTCAAAGCAAGACACCCATCACAGCTTGGGGTTTTGCCTTTGTTATTACCTTTAGGTAAGGCTAATGTATACACTTATAAACATAAGATTTCATTGAAACGGATTTAATGGGATAATTGGCCGATTTTTAACCACTGTATCGCCAATCGGCGAATTTAGGTTATGCAACACACTCATTTTCTTAAGCACCTGCGCTTTCCTTTATTTTGGCAAATCCTGCTGGCCATGGCTGTCACACTCAGCCTTACCATCGGCATTATCTGGGCATATCTGGGCCAAAACTTAAATCACTTGCTGCAACAACAAACCGATACATTTGCCAATACCATTACCCAACAAGCCGCTGATAGCGCCGCCGAAATGGTCATGGCATCGGACCAACTGGCCATTATGTCCATGCTGGATAATCTGGTGGCAAAAAACACAAGCATTCGCCAAATGCGCGTCTTCGACGAAAAGCAGCAATTAATTGCTCAAAGTCCTCTTGCCCAGTCGACGATGGAACAAAAGCATCTAAATCGTTATTCCACGCCCATCCTATTTCATGACGTCCAAGCTGGTAGCATCTCGCTGGTTCTTGATAATAGCGCCATTCGTGATTCTCTTATTCGCACACGTCAAGTTCTTGGAGTCATTGTCTTCAGTATTGGTTTGATCGCCCTAATTATTTCAGCATGGCTGGCGAACAACTTAAGTACCCCACTTAAACGCCTGCAAAAAGTGGCTGCAGAAGTTGCCAGTGGCAACTTAAACCCTCAACTGCCTGAGACAAAAAATGATGAAGTCGGCGACCTAGTTTCCGATTTTGATAATATGCTGCAAGGATTACGTGATAAAGAATCCATAGAGCATAAATTCAGCTCTTACATTTCAAAAGACATTGCCAGAGGTATCTTAGCGAATTTACATACCAACAAATCGCCCCTTCGCAATGTCTATGGCTCTGTACTGTTTGTAGACATAGTGGGATTCACACAATTAACAGAGCGCTCAAAACCCAGTGAAATTACCGATATCCTCAACCACTATTATTTTATTTTGCACCAAGCGGCGAAGATGTACCGAGGCTCTGTTGATAATTATATCGGTGACGGTGCCATGCTTACCTTTGGCGTACATAAAGAAGATAATAAACACAGTATTAATGCTATTTGCTCTGCACAAATATTTTTACGCCTAACGGATTTAATGAACGCTCAACGAAAAGAAAAAGGGCTACCAAACCTGGACTTTAGGTTAGGCCTACATTGTGGAGACATGCTAGCAGGCACGATAGGCTCCAGTGAGCGCATGCAACTGACGATCACTGGCGATAGCGTCAACCTTGCCGCACGAATGTGTGAACAAGCGGATATCAATAAACTCATGATCAGTGACGATATTCTCAACCACCCTTCGACCCATGAACTGGTAGTGACAGAACCACCTAAGAAACTGCACATAAAGGGCAAAAGTGATCCGGTCAATGGACACAATGTTATTCGATTGGCACCCAAATTTAATCGACTTCTTATGCAGCAAGAAGCTGAAATGGAAGCCATGCAATATGAATAAACTGGTTACCGTTTTGTGCTGTCTGGCTCTCAGCGCTTGTGGCACATTAAGCCAACCTATCTGGTTTGAAAGTACCTATTCACTCATTGCAAACCATGAGTACCAGCGAGCCCTTGAACAAGCAAAAAACAGCGAAACCAAAGACTTAGAGCTGATCAAAGCAATTGAACGCCAAGCCAACATTTATCGCCGTAAACAGCTAAAACGCTTGCAAACCCACTTCATCAAAAAAGAGTGGGAACACGCAGAACAGCTTTTGTATTCATTACAACTGAGCCAGCCACCCCACCCTCAATTTAAACGAGCGGTATTGCAGTTAGAGAAGCTAAGGTCTCAAGAAAAGCTTGAGCTTGAAAGCAAGGTTGCGTTAGCCAAGGCACATCTACTCGAACAACAAACACAAGAACACATGTTTCAACGCAGAAACACGCAAATTTCTCGTTACTGGTGGCAATCACAGACGCCACTCGTCTCTGAAAAACATGCACTGGCAGATACTTTATTATCCTTATCTATCGAAGCCATTCGCCAAGATAACTACAAACTTGCCCACACCACATTTTCTCAGGCTTTAGAATTTAATGATGAACTCAAGGATGATCCCATTCGCAGTCAAATTCGCTTAGGGTTAAAGCAACGGAATGCGGCCACCATTAGCCAAAGGCAAACCCATCTAATTAGCAAATTACGCGATGCTATGGAGGAGGAGAACTTTGAGCAAATCCTCACCATCTCTTCGGTTTTATCCAAGCCACCGTTCAACAGCAAAGCCGTTGATTCTGCTCTAAGTGACGCTCAAGCACTGTTGAAGGAAAATGCACAAGAGTTAGAGCAACAAGGTGATAGCATCTATCGCCAAGGCAGCATAGCGAGCGCCATTGAATTATGGCAACAAGCACAAGCCCTTGTGCCAAGCCTTCCGGGCTTACAAGACAAACTGATACGCGCACAAAAAGTGAAGCAAAAACTAGACTTATTACGCCAATCACAAAAACAAAACTGACCTAAATATTGGCGCATTCCTTCTACCTTACTAAACTGATTTGAGCCATGACCACGCGATAATCAGCTAATATAAAGGTATGGGGAATTTAAGGACAACACCATGATGGACTTCACGCTGGACCCTGCCAATATTCACGCTGATAAAGCCCCGGCCCTGAGGGCACTCATACAGAAACACTACCTTTGTGATGAGCAGGACTACGTACAAGAGTTATTGGATACCTTTCCAGAAACCCAAGACGAGAGCTTTACTCAAGCAGTATCCGATACCATTGATCTCATCCGCCAGCAAAATAGCCAGTCCATACTGCATCAGCTGCTTCAAGAATACGACCTAAGTACAGACGAAGGCATTACCCTAATGTGCCTAGCTGAAGCACTCATTCGCGTACCCGATACCGCTACCGCCAATGACTTGCTGATTGATAAGTTATCTCAACGGGGTTGGCAACATCACCTGAACAAAAGTGAATCGTTCTGGGTCAACGCTGCCAGCTGGGGCCTTGCGCTGAGCGGTAAAGTGCTTAAATCTAGCAACCCTCAGCCAAACGAAGCTATTACGGGCTTAGTGAACAAACTCACCATCAACATTACCCGTGAAGCCATTGGTCGCGCCATACGCATCATGGGAGAGCAGTTTATATTTGCTCAAAGCATTGAAGAGGCCATCGAAAATGGTAAGCACCTTGAATCAAAACAGCAGTGTTGTTCATTCGACATGCTGGGCGAGCAAGCATTAAGTGAGGCAGACGCACAGAAGTATTATGACGCCTACTCCCATGCCATAGATATTGTGGCTCAAGGCAATAAGCGCAAAGAACATCTCACCGATAATATCTCCATTAAATTATCGGCACTCCACCCAAGGTATGAGCCTAGCCAACAACACAAGGCCATGCCCATTATCATTGATCGTTTGCTGAATCTAGCTCGTAAAGCACGAGAAAAAAATGTTCCAATCACCATTGATGCTGAAGAGCAATATCGATTAGATATTTCATTACAAATCTTTGAAACGGTTTTAAGTCACCAAGACTTAGCCAACTGGGGCGAGTTTGGTATTGTTGTGCAAGCCTATGGCAAACGCGCGCTGAGTGTTCTGCATTGGGTTTATGCGCTTGCCAATAAATTACAAATCACCATTCCTGTCCGCCTGGTGAAAGGCGCTTACTGGGATACTGAAATTAAATGGGCGCAACAATTGGGCTTGTCTGAATATCCCGTATTTACCCAGAAAGCCAGTACCGATTTAAACTATCTGGCCTGCACTCGTTTCTTATTGAATAACCACCAGAAATGGTTAAAGCCAAAATTTGCAACGCACAACGCTTGGACTGTCGAGTTCATTCTTAATTTACAGTCCGAGGTCCCATTTGAATTTCAGCGTCTTCAAGGCATGGGGGAAGCACTATACGACCGAGTCAATGAGCGCCACGGTATTGCTTGTCGAATTTATTCTCCAATAGGTCTTCACCATGAGTTATTGCCCTACTTGGTTCGCCGTTTAATTGAAAACGGCGCCAATAGCTCTTTCGTGTTTCAAGTTCATGACCCACAAATACCCATGCACAGTTTAACTGAACACCCCGCTGATCATTTGATTCAATCGTCTATTATGAATCCCAATGTCCCCCTGCCGGGTGAAATCTTTGTGGATTATCGAAACAGTCATGGCATCGAACTGGAGCATGATAAGTTTTATCATCGCACCATGGATGCCGTCGTGCCTTTTTTCGAAGAACACTATGAAGCCAGTCCCATGATCCATGGACAGGAGTTTAAACACACCCAGCCACGTGACTTACTCAGTCCAGTCGACAATCAGCGCATTGGTATCCTGTACTCCAGCGATGAAATTGCCATCAACGCTTGTTGCGACGTTTTAAGATCCGCTCCACCTGATTTCCCTGACTTAGAACTACTCACCAATAGTGTTGAGCGCATCGCCGATGCTCTGTATAAAAATAGACATGAATTGATTTTTTTATGCATGCAAGAAGCTGGTAAAACGTTACAAAACGCCCTTGATGAAGTGCGTGAAGCCATGGATTTTTGCCGATACTATGCCAGACAAGCCCAGAAGAATTTTGCTGACCCCGCAATTTTAGATTCGGTAACAGGCGAAGAAAACTTGCTGCAATATCGTCCAAGAGGCACCGTACTGTGCATCAGTCCTTGGAACTTTCCACTGGCGACCTTTGTTGGCCAAGTTTGTGCCGCACTTGCCTGTGGTAATCGTGTGGTGGCAAAACCTGCACAACAAACCAGTATCACCGCTCAGCGCGCTGTCGAAATCATGTACCAAGCGGGGATCAGTGAAGAGCAACTGATCTTTATGCCTGGAAGCGGAGAACAGATTTGCAAAGCACTGATCGAGCATCAACTTATCGATATGGTGTGCTTCACAGGCTCCACTCGTACCGCCAAAACCATTCAGCAATGGCTATTAAATGACTGTGAGAAATTCATACCACTTTTAGCCGAGACCGGCGGACAAAATGTTATGCTCGCCGACAGCACAGCGCTTATAGATCAACTCATTCCCGATGTCATTGATTCCGCTTTTGACACATCAGGGCAACGTTGCTCAGCATTACGGGTATTGTTTATTCAAAACGATATCAAAGATGTATTTTATCAGGCACTGCGTGGGCGTTTGGCGGTATTAAATATTGAATCCCCTTTTCTGCGGGACACGGACTTTGGACCAATCATTGACCAAGCTGCAAAACAGTCACTAAAAGAACACATAAAATGGCTCGATGAACATGCCAAACTGATTGCAGAAGTACCTCTACCAGACCACTTACCCAGCGAGTTATATCTTGCGCCCTGTGCTTACGAAATAGAGGATTTTGCGCAGTTAACCCAAGAGCACTTCGGCCCTATACTGCACATTGTTCCATTTGATCATGATGACCTAGATGACAAAATCAAACAGATCAATAGTAGTGGTTACGGCTTAACCCTTGGCGTACATAGTCGCAACCAACGTTGGATAGATTACATCGTGCATCATGCGATTGTGGGGAATATTTATATCAATCGAAATATGATTGGCGCCAAGGTAGGCTCTCAACCTTTTGGTGGTCATGGCCTGTCTGGCACCGGGCCAAAAACCGGCGGCCCAAATTACGTCCATGCCTTTGTTAAGGAATACACCATCACCACCAATACGTCTGCATTTGGTGGCAACCAAGAACTTTTAAGCTAACCCTAAAGCAAAAAAAAAACGCCAAGATAATCGTCTTGGCGTTTTTTTTGTTTCAACACACGCTTGGTTTACTCAGCAACCAACTCCGTGGTTTTCGTTGCGTTCTCAATGAAGGCATACGTTTTATTTTGATACTGCTCTTCTTGCACTTTCTCATGCAAGTTCGTCAGGGTTTCCATTGGCGTTTCAACCACAATGGCATTTACTAACCAATCTGGTAAAGAACCACCTGGGTTAGCGTGCACTTGGTACACCACCTCAACTACGCCATTCGCTTGCGGAGTGAAGGTCCATGCACCATCAACGCTCGGCATGCGAACGAAATCGTCACTTACATCACCATAATCCGGCTCAGCTTTGATTGATGAGGTCACCACACCGTTTGCATCAGCCGTCATAATAGACCGAATATACGTATCACGATTGGTTACAGGCCAAGGGGCTTCATTCACTGTATAAATCACGGTTTCTTCGTCACTAACGCGCTCTTTTACATCGAACACAATGACGTTGTGCATCCAGCTTGTGGCTTGCGGGTCGTCTTTTAACAAGGCAACAAACGCATTCACGCTGGCATTGATATGAGTAACGCCTTTAAACTCTTTAAGCTCAGAGCCCTCAACTTCACGGGTAAACACCTTGATGTCTTTGTCTTCATCATGGGCTTCTAACTGCCATGGGCTAACATCGGCAAGGCTCAGTTGGCTAAAAGACAGAATGGCGGCACTGGCCAGAATGGAAAACCGTTTCATTTATTATCCTCATTATTAACGGTAGATGGGTCACCCAGTATACCTGTCAGTGCACACCCCACAATGACCAAAGGCGCACACTTGCCTGTCAATTGCGCCAATTTTACTTGCCATTACCACCTAAGCAATTCGGTGAATCCGGTGCGGCTACCGATGCATTCCAAGTATCAGGGCTAAAAGTGTGTAACGCCAAAGCATGTGCAGACCCAGCTAACTCCTCAGCCAAAACCTTATAAACCGCCTGATGCTGCTTCACTTTATTTAAACCATCAAATTCATGGGTCACCAAAACCACTTTAAAATGGGTCTCTGAGTCTTTTGGCACATTGTGCATGTGGCTTTCATTTTCGATCTGTAAATGCATCGGTTTAAATGCTTGATCTAGTTTTAGTTGGATTTGCTGCTCAACCGTCATGGCTATCACCTTAAAATGAAACGTAAAAAATTATACCCATTACACCCAGTAAAAACCATGTATGGATATACAGATTCACATTGACGAAGGCTTTTTAGGCATGTATAAATTAGCCCAAATCAAGCAAGAGGTGACAGCATGAGCAAGGCGCAATCATTAATCGAACAGTTTTACCAAGAAGAACAAGAGCGCATTGCGCAAGAATCCACCTTCACCCCTGTTGATGTGAGTGTTAGCAGTGCTGATATGGCCATGATCAACACCATTTCTAAGCGCTTCAACAAAGACAAAAATCAATTGGTACGCGAAGCCTTGAGCCAAGCTATCTTGGATATGTTCAGTGCACTGGAGCCGGTTGAACGAAAGATGCTGGCCAAGGACGCTGATGAATTAGCCAACAGCATCGCGGCCGAAATCGCCGAAGAACAAGGCCTTGATAGCCTTGAAGTGACCGGCACCAACTGGGTTGCTCAAGACAAGCAATGCATCAAAGACGAACGCAAAGCCGAGAAAGAGCAGCAAAAACAGCAAGAAATGCTGGCCCAGCAAATTTTAGCTGAACAGCAAAACAGTCACTCATCTGAAGACATGGCCCACGAAGACGACGCCGAACCAGAACAAGCTCAAATGGACGAATCCACCAATGAAGTGTCACCTGAAGACACGCCATTCGCTGAGCAAACCGCTGAAACGTCTGAAGAACCCGCGCCAAGTAACAACTCTATTTTTGCTTAACTCTTAAGCAAAACACTCAGATTGCCTTAGTTTCAAGGCAATCTGCTTATTCCCTTTCCCCTACTGCCATAACCCCGTAAAATAGCCGGCTTTCTGTTGTCGACATATTTATAGGATTCATCATGGCTATCCAGTGGTTTCCCGGTCACATGCACCGAGCACGCAAGCAAATTACTGAGATGATGCCGCAAATCGATCTTGTCATTGAAGTATTGGATGCCCGCTTACCCTATTCCAGTGAGAACCCTCTAGTGCCTGAATTGCGTTCAGGTAAAGCCTGCTTAAAGCTGCTCAACAAGTCCGATCTTGCAGACCCTGAGCATACAAAAAAATGGCTTGAGTACTTCAACAGCCTACCCAATACTCGCGCGATGGCGCTCACGGGCTTAGACAAAAAACAAGTTAAAGCCATTACCCAGTACTGTTTAAGCATGCTGCCAGAGCGACAAGAGAAAAAACAATCCATTCGTACCATGATCATGGGCATACCCAATGTCGGTAAATCCACGTTAATTAACACCTTAGCTGGGCGCACGGTTGCCAAAGCGGGTAACTTGCCGGCTCTGACTCGCCATCCTCAGCAAATTAAAATCAACGACGGCATTGTCCTGTCTGATACGCCAGGGATTTTGTGGCCCAAAATCCACAACATCAGTAGCGGTTTTCGTTTAGCCGCCAGCGGTGCCGTACGTGACACAGCATTGGACTATTTCGAAGTGGCCGAGTTTACCGGCAATATGATGCTTCAACTTTACCCTCAAACCATTAAAGAACGTTATAAATTTACGCAGTTGCCCGCAACCGGCGAAGAACTCATCGACGGCATTGGCCGTAAACGAGGCTGCCTACGTGCAGGCGGCGTCGTTGATATGCACAAAGCAGCAGAAATACTGATTCACGAATTGCGTTCTGGCAAGTTAGGTAAGCTAACCTACGAAACACCAGAAATGATGCTGGCTGAAGAAGAAGCCTTACGTATTGAAGCGTTGAGAAAATCAGAAGAAGCCGAAGCGAAAAAGCTGGCGGCCAAAAAAGGCACTCGCCAGGATAAAGACAAAAAAATATAGGCAGTAAAACATCGCCAAGGTAACCTTATAGGTTTATAACTTAATTATTTAAATATTTGGTTATCCTAGCGTTATATTACAACGATCTTTACCTGTATTCTTAGCTTCATACATGGCCAGATCTGCTTTTTTTATCTCATGATCAATGTCTGTACCCTCATTAGGATGAGTAACATTTATACCCATACTTACCGTTATAGCAATGATTTCTCCATTATCAAGTAGGACTTCAACACTTCTGACTGCATTCAAAATCTTATCTGAAACACTCTCCACCCCTGACATCTCTTTTAGAATAAGAGCGAAGGCGAACTCTTCGCCACCAAAACGAGATACATCATCACCGGGCCTTTTTAAAACTTTTTTAAGTGTATGAGCAACTATTTTAATACATTCGTCGCCAACTAAATGGCCATATTGATCATTTACATTTTTGAAATAGTCAATGTCTACCATCACTACAGATAATTGGGTTTGTTCACGTCGACTTCTACGTATTTCTGCCTGATATTTTTTGTCAAAATAATCGCGATTATGAAGCCCTGTTAATGCATCTAGGGAGTTTTTTTCTTGTAGTTCACGATTGATATCAGATAGTTCACGGAGAGTCACTTCTAACTCTAAGGTGCGCTCTTGTACTTTATATTCAAGCTCTTTTGAGACATCTTCTTGCAATGCTAACATATTTTTTTGTGCACTCTGGGTTTGACGCTCTTTGTTCAATAACGCTGCTTGTGTATTGAGTAACATTTGGTGTTGTTGATTGTGACTAACAGCCAGGATAAGTGCTAGAAGCACCGATTCTATGCCGGCACCTAGCATCAATAAGTAATATGAAGGTATCTTAAAGTCCATGATGTTGAGTGTGTCTAGGCTAACGGTAAGAGCACAGACGAAAAGTACGGACCATGCCAAAGTATAATAGCCAGCGATGG
>Ga0115007_10001526_pt1 | contig 14799 bp, 6 predicted proteins | sample ArcOceMetagenome_2_FD_87166 | JGI IMG/M metagenome (GOLD analysis project Ga0115007, IMG submission 87166) | Marine eukaryotic phytoplankton communities from Arctic Ocean - Arctic Ocean ARC135M Metagenome | ecosystem: Environmental > Aquatic > Marine > Oceanic | place: Arctic Ocean | collected... | reverse complement strand
TGTAAATTAAATTAACAAGAAAAAACTTCAAGTTAAACTCCGTATTGACTGTTTTAAAAAATAGTATAGTAAAGAAAAATAAAAATACCAAATACATAACCGTAAATAAGAAATCTCCGGAATCTAGTAACTCAAAACCAAACCGTTCACAGACAAGAAACCCGTAAAATCCGGATATAAGAGATGCGACTGCTCCTGATGAGGTATCAAACTGAGGTACCCGCGAGTACTTTAGTTTAGTGTAAAGAACTTCTTTGCGTAAAAAATAAAAGTTAAATTTAAATACCATACTTTTAAAAAACGTAAAGTTAAAGAAAATAAAACAATAGTAAGATTCGAACCTACATCTCTAAACGTATGAAGTTTATGCTCTACCAGTTAAGCTATATTGTCATAATAGTTGTTAAAAAAAAAATAAATTTAACTAAAAACATTTCTGTTTTCTTGTTAAAGTAAAAAATTAATCTTATCTTAGTTGTATTAAAAAAAAAACACGGTACTTCTTAATTAAATAATTATTACCACCAAACTTAACTTAAAAACATACCCTGATCGGATAATTTTAAAATCATAGGTTAGTCCTTTTCGGTCCTCTCGTACTAGAATTAGAGTTGATTTTTTTTAAAGATTGCCATAACAGATAGGGACCAAACTGTCTCACGACGTTCTAAACCCAGCTCACGTACCACTTTAACGATAGAACAGATCGACCCTTAGAAGATTATTCACAACTAGGATGTGATGAGCCGACATCGAGGTGCCAAACAATCCTATCGATAGGAACTCTTAAGAATTATTAGCCTGTTATCCCTAGCGTACCTTTTATTTGTTTAGCGATATTAGTATTAGATCTATATACCGGAACATTATATTAAGCCTTAGACTATACTAAATCCTATCAGATTTAGTATTAAATTTAAATACCTTTTTTTATTACAATTAAAGTAAATTTTTAAACATCTTCGTTACTTTTTTGAAGATAACCACCCCAGTTAAACTAGCATTTTTTCATTTACAAATCATAAATATCTATTTGATTTTTTTTAGTAATTTTAAAGTATATATTATGATAAAATACTTAAAGATTAAAAATAATAAAAAATTCTAGTAAAGGTGCATAGGGTCTTTCCGTCCCGTTACGACTAAAAGGCATTTTCACCTCTAATTTAATTTCATTGGGCTGTTTTTGGAGACAGTGGGGTAGTCGTTACGCCATTCATGCAGGACGGAACTCACCCGTCAATGAATTTTGCTACCTTTGGACCGTCAGAGTTACGGCCGCCGTTTACTGGAGATTTTTAAAAAAGCATAAACTTCTTAAACTTACCTTAACAGCACTGGGCAGGCGTCAGATTCTTTTCAACATTTTAAATTTTGCAGAATCCTGTGTTTTTAGTAAACAGTCGCCACCCCCGATTAGTGAGTCTTATAGAAATAAGATACCCTTTTCCCGAAGTTACAGGTGTATTTTGCCGAGTTCCTTCAAAAACAATAACCCATCGCCTGAGTATACTCTACCTATTCACCTGTGTTGGTTTTTATACAATTAAAAAATTACTATATTTCTAGACCCCAGCTATCGATAATTGACTCGTATTATTTCGTTAAAGTGAACCAACAAGTGGTACACCCAATAAAAGGTTACTGGGGTGTTTAAATAATAAACTTATAGGTTATTACAATAATTATCATAACAAAAAAGGTTGGTTTTTATGTTGTGGTATTCCCTTACAACAAAACTTTAGAACTTTCGGCGGTATTGAATTTAACTAAATACTTAACATTACTTTTATTAGCATTATTACTTTCTATATGTTCTTTTAATTTAACAATTAAAATTTATTCATTTAAGAAACACTCTGTTACCATAAAAACATTATTTACAAATTCGGTATTAACTGTAACTTATTATATTTTTAGAACTTAATTAACTTTTTTATTAATTTCTGTAAAAATTTATCATTGATGAGTTTTTACACTTTCTTTAATAGTTAACTACTTCCAAGCTTACTTTTCAATAATTTTAATTAACTAAGCGTCTTTTTTTTTAAATTAAATTATAAACCTTATTCAATAATCTGGGCTGTTTCCCTCTTAACATACTACCTTAAAGCACTATGTCTGAGTATTAGATTATAAAAAAATACATTAAATTTTTTTTTTAAACGGGTTTAAAAAATATAAAACCGTATTTTTTTTATCAAATACAATACTTAAATATTTTTCACAGAGAACCAGCTATTACTAATCTTGATTGGCCTTTCACCCCTATTAATAAATCATCTCAGAATTTTGCAACATTCACGAGTTCGGTCCATTAAGTAACCTGTTTATTAATAGATCGACTAGTTTCGGGTTATTATATCATTAATTATATTTTTTTCAATAAATAGTCTATCAAGTATTTACAAATAATATAAAGTTACTAATCCATTATACAAAAGGTACTTTATTACAAAGGCTTTAAATAGTTAAAACATGCAGTTTGATAATCTTTTCAATTAAAATCTTTTCATTATTCATTCACATTACTTTTTCACTATACAACCGAACTACAAAAATAATTCATCTAATAAAACGTTCTATTACAAGTAATATACTTTATTTAATAATTTAATTTAAAATAATTTAATTTAAAATAATTTAATTTAAAATAATTTAATTTAAAATAATTTAATTTAAAATACACAGGTTTACAGGTTATAAGATCAAGTACTTGGGCTGTGGTTGACTAACAAAGTGGAATCAGACTTATTTAAAAAATTATAGTTGTTGACTAGACCGGTGTTATACTTGTTAAAAATAAAATGAGTACACCACAAACAAAATAAATCTTTCTTCATGAAGTAAACAACTATAGGCATTCAGTGATGAAATCTACCACAAATCTCCATACACTGGCCTCAGTAAATGCCCGATAGTAGAAAAATCACCACTTTATGAGAAGAGTAGCCGGGTATGCAGTCAATCTTAATCCCTGCCGAGGGGATAGACCAGGAGTGAATTATGTCTTTGGATACTGCTAGTATTTGTAATCGAGTATCTATTGGAAGAGCTATCGCTTTATCAGCTTGTATACGTATCATATTTACAATACCCTTTCGCATAGGCTGCATATTGCACTTAAGCTGAAGACTGTTCTCGTAAAAGTTAAAGTTAGTGTAGGTTATTACCTTACAAAAAAGTTTTTTGATTGTAGTGCTGCTGAATAAGTTACTATTTAAAGTGTAGACTGTCTTGTATAAGTCAGAGTAAAGGTCGATAGTATTTTGAAGATCTAAAACTTGTTTAGTACCCAGTAAGTTGTAAGTTAATAAATACTCTCTTTTGACTAAAATATCATGTAACTTGCTTAACAAAAAACTATCACCCCTGTGTAACGAGTGAGTTTTCTCTGATGAAGTTGTGAAATTACTCTTAAATGATAAATTCTTGTGTATAGTCGCATTTCCGCTGTATTTGTAATCTCAGGAGCAGATTCGTAAATTTGCTAAAGTAGCGCCAACTGAACCACCTCTTAAATAAAAACTATCGCCGTTTTCAAGAACCCACGTACCTACCATAGTAGGGTAATACAAGTTGGTTGGTATAAGTAAAGAACGTGCGTGCTTGTACTTAGCTAAAAAATTATCAGTTTTGTTAAGTAAGCTAAGGTTGCTAGCACTATACTCCGAAATGTTGGAGTAGTAACGTAAACCGTATAAGTTAAAAATAGAGGTATCTATTGATTTTGTTATGATCACAGTTCGTCGAGCAAATCAATCAAACCACGAATACCTAATAACATCGCTGTCGAATGAAAGTGAAAAGGGAAATTGGTAAGATAATACAAACTCTAAATTTGTAAGAGAAGTCAGCTCCACATTACTGAAGTTAGTTTTGTTTTTATAAAGTTCGGTTGAGAGGAAATTATTAGATTTCTTATTAAAAACGGACTGGTTAGTTTTACTAATTAATTTCTGTGTTATAAGAGGCAACTCGACAGATGTTTTTGACAGATTGGAGAAGTTAAAGTGGGGACGTCCCTCCTCAAAGTTATTCTTATAAATCTTTAAAATAGCCTGTTCGAAAATTAAAATACCCTTGAGATAAGTCAAAAAGTTAAACCCACTTGTGGACTTGAAGCTATTAGTTGGCTGGTTACCTATACCCAAGTAATCTCTGTTAACTGGATTGATGTTAACAAACGCTGAGTTGTAAAAAAGCGCTAACTCGAGTACAGAAAGGCTTTTTAAATCTGATGTGTATTGGAATACAAAATTTCAACTGAAAGTGTCCCCCATTAAAGATAGTGTCTTCAGCGCGGAAAATGCTCCTAAGTTATTGGACTTAAAAAATTCTAGGTTACCACCTCCAGTTATTTTGGTAAAGGTAGGCGTTGTCCAAACATTTTGAAAGTTCTGGGGGGTAGCATAAGTCTCTTTGTTTGGGGATTGTAGTAAGTAAAGCGCCGTGTTCAAAAAACTGTAGCTTGAGGAACTCTCTAAAGCTCGGTAGTAATCACTTACTGTGACAGATACGTCCGTCCTCAAACCTAAATCCTCCATCAAAGAGAGAGCGTCTCAGCGTTTAAAATCACTGTCTGCTAGATACGAAGGTAATTTAGGTGTATAGCTTAATACCCTATCTGCGTACATTAACTTATCAACAAATACTGTCGGTAGTTGGAGCATAAATTCAGTAGAAGGTATAATAATAGTCGGGGTAGTAAACAACCCTTTATACTTTGTGTAATTTAGAGATAAAGTACTGTTCAAAGCACTCACCGAGTCTTTACTGAACAAATCTAAGATACCGCAACTAACTTTATCAAAAAGTACTTGGTTAGTGTTGTGTCAGTAGGTAGCACCAGTAAGTGAAGTAGTTAAGCGACTGCGAAAGAGATTTTTACTTGTGAAAGTAGTATTCAGGCTGTTAAGGTCTTTTAATACTAGAGATTTTATAGTAGTAGAGTAAGCATTAAACCTGTTTCAAACAGAGTCGATTGAGTTTACTTCAGGTGACATCAGTACATTAAGGTTTGAGGAAGAGTTGATATTAAAGTAGTTGGGGAAGACTGCCGCCGGTTTTATAAAGTTAGTTTGGTTTTTGTTATTCAAAAGAGTTATACTACTTGAGTTAGAGAGGGGTGTTTTTGTAACCAGACTGCTGTTTTTTAAAAAAGTCGAATGTCCTAGACTAACACCCTTTAGGAGGTTTTTATTGATCGTTCCTTTCGATGTCATGATAAACTTCGATGCGTTTTGTGCGTAAAGTTTGTTTATACCAAACTTACCGAAGTTATGCAAGTGTTTGTTAGTTTGAAAGTTTAATGAGTTTATTAGCAAGTTTAACCCACTATTTGTAGGATTAAACTTAGATGCGTTTGTGATATTAAAGAAAAAGCTATTGTTTTTCAACAAAGACGTTGACTCATTTAAATACTTCAGTGAGTGACCTACTTCGTAAGTACTGTTCGAAGCGTTTAACTTAAAGAGATTAAGGTCTTTGGGGTAGTAATACTCCCAACCCCACTGATATGCCCTAATACCGACGGCAAGTTCTGTGGTACCAAAACCATCTGAAAACTCGATAGCATCCGTAGATTCGTGTATAATAATCGAAGTTGCCCACGAAATGGGAACCGTTGCTGTAATTAAATCACCACACTTCGACCTACTAACACCCCGGGTTTCTCTGACAGGCCTATACCTAACATTACACCACCTTACTGTAATTAAAAACGTTATGAAAAAGAAAACTATTAAAAAAATAAAGAAAAATCAAAGTCAATACTGGTAAATTGCTATGTGTACAAATCACAAATCTTCGTGTATGAAAGTTGGTGTTGCTATAAAAGGTTCAGGGTAAAATAGTTTTACATTCGGTGTTGTGTGATACGAGAAGTCTAGTAAATTTGACCGTTCTGCGTTGCAGATGTTAGTATTTTTATTATGCGCAGGTCTAAACTCTGCAGGAGTTGAATTATAGTTTGTTATGTTGTTATTGATAAAAGTACACACTTGTTGGGGGGGGGTAGTCCTATTATTTAAAAGTTAGCTTTGAATAATAAAAGTAGTCTTTTGTTCTTTAATTTAGTTATACCAGGTCCTATAATATATTTAGATATAAATAAGTTTTTTTTTTTTTTGGGTAAGCTTGTATTGAAGCTAAACCTGCCTACTACACCATTACCTCAGACAATGGGATACTTTTGGTGCGTAACCAGTGTTTTGAGTATAGATCCCTTCTTGTAAATTTTTGTTGTGTAACCTTTATAGTTTAACATGGGGGGGGTGACTATACGCGAGGAGCCTTTTATATAAAAAGCTATTTTTGAGTACTGCCGGCTAAAGCCGCCGTAAAGTTGGAAAACTTTTACCCAACGTACAGATGTATTATCAGTCAACTTTACCCACGTTTGCTTTAAAATCAATGCTAGTTTTTTTTGTCTTTGCCCAAACCCTAACATTAGTCTTAAAAAATGTCTGTTTTGTAAAGTTTTGCGATTTTAAATAATAATAAAAGTTAAACTTGTGGTAGTTGATAAAGTAGTTGTATACTGTTAATTGGTATATAACAAAAACTAGTTGATTAATGTTCATAACAAAGTAAACAATTACTATTATTAGATAAAGTATCACATTGATAAAGAAAAATTCTACGAAGTTGAACTTGAAGTACACGTCGGATAGCAACTGCAGGTCACTGTAAAAAGCAAACATATAAACCCCGTACCACTCATAATAACTTACGTTAAAGCATCAAAGTCATAACATGTTTTGGTAATTTCAATTTACAAAATAAGATGAAAAACTGTATTGCAGTAACATAAGAAATATAGTTAGTGAGGCAGTAAGGAACCAACCCCAGCTATTAAAAAACGAACTTTTATGTCAGGAAAAGAGTTGGACCAAGTTCAGCGCAAAAGCAAAGAAAATAAAAAAAACACCGAGGTCTATTATAATTAAAAAGTTTATAATTATATCTAAATCATTTAACCACGCATATACTGAAACAAGTATCAGAAAAAATACCGAATTTATTATTAGGTAGAAAGGCTCGTATATAGAGTAAAAAAAACTAACTATTATAATAATAAAAAGTTGTATTAAGAAGAAATCATTGAACACGGAGTGATACACAGCGATTAAACTTCATCAGGTTATATTAGGTAATAGACTAACGTTGTTTCGTAAATCTCGACATTCTTTAGTTTGTAAAAGAATCCTCTACTAGTCTGTAACCTTAGACTGTGTCAAAATGACAGGAGAGTTAAGTGCTTTGCTACCCAATACCGGTTCCTGTTAATTTGATAAAAGTAAAAGTTTAAACGTGTGTTGTAGCGACCTACCCCAAAGGTTTTTATGACATAACTTCTTTTCTTCCGTAAACTTTCGAATAGCATAAGAACAAACGCAAGGATACCTGCTATTGTAATGACATGAGCTGAAGATATTAAACTGTGTCAACCTCCCATAGCAGAGGGGTAATCCAACACTCTGCGAGGCATACCCAAATAACCAAGTCAAATCATAGGTATTACAGTAAAAATTTGCCCTAGTGAGTAGTAAAAAACGTGTAGGTAAGTGAATAGTCTACTATACCTAACACCAAAGAGTGCAGGTAAGTAAAAATAAAAAGCTGCAAAACCGGCAAACAATAGTGAACCTGCAAACATAACATGAAAATGTCCTATAACATAAAATGTGTCATGAAAGAGTATGTCCATACCTGTATGTGCAACAGCCATACCACTTATACCCCCAGATACAAAATAAAAAACAAAGCAAAGTGTAAGTATAAGAGGTACTTCAAAGTGTATAGAGCTATTGATAAAAGTTACCAGTCAGTGCATTATTTTAGTCGCTGCAGGTACTGAAATCATAACAGTTAAGGTACTGTAAAGCATCCTAGTAGTATGGGATAAACCTACCATATACATATGATGACCTCAGACAAAAAAACCTAAAAAAGCTATAGTGTACAGTGAGTATAGCAAACTAGCGCGTGCCGATATACGCTTCCTCAGATAAAAAGAGAGTAGAGTATTCGTAATACCAAAACAAGGGAGTATTATAATATAAACTTCGGGATGTCCGAAAAACCAAAACATATGCTGAAAGAGAACAGTATCCCCTCCACCGGAGTAATCAAAGAAACAAGTTCGTCAATGCCGGTCTGAGATCAACATAAGTAAACCTAAAATAAGCATAGGGTTTGCAGCTATCATCATCCACGAAGCTGCTATAACTGCTTCCGTAAAGAAAGAGCGCGCATCTCTCATTTTTCTATTGTTTAATGTCGATAAGTACCTGTAAGTCATTAAAAAATTCGCGGACGCTATCATCGAAGCTGTCAGTGTAACGACTAAAATCAAAACACCTATATCTACTTTACCGGATAGTGTATAACGTAAACGTGAGGAGAAGGGAGTAATCATAGCCCACCCAGGCAACAAATCTTTAGCATTTTTTTCTACAATTCAGATTACATCATTTTCGTTAACATAACGTCTGTAAAGGGAGCGTTGATGCCTCGCTGTTAACATTCGACAGCGTCACCCCTCCCTCGTTAGTTTTAAATTACGTCAGTTGTTTAAGAGACGCATCTGTTTACTTTGGGAGAAAAAAAAGTCCGTGATACTGTTATTAGTGTACGGGGCCGTAAGTTTTTTGTTTGTTATTATTAAATGTTCTTTGAGTTGGTTGGAGAAAGCAAAAACACTAAACTGGTTAAGCTTTTGTAAGTTAAAAGTTTGGGTCAGGTGAGTAGTGAAAAACGCGGAGTTACTTGTCATTTGAAGTAAGTTAATCGAGTTGTATCAGATAGAGTTTTTACCACTGACAGATTTTTGAGTAATAGTTGAGAGTAGAAAACCGAAATTGTTATTGTAGATATCTTCTGGTAAGTAATTTCCTATCTTTATCTTATATAAAAGGTTTGGAGTTTTTAAGTTTAGGAAACGTAAATTATTTCCGGATTCTATAAAAGATAAGCTTGCTTGACCGCCTAAATCACAACCCTGTTTAAGTAAGGGGAAAAAGTCGGAGGTAGTCACCCAACCTGTGCGTTGCTTAGTAGCGATAAAGAAATTGTTTATTAAGTTGTAGTTAAGTAACCCTAAATCAGTGTTGAAGTTAAGTTTAAATTGTAAAGTCGCCGCAGGTTTGTAAAATAAGTCTTTTACAATCGTGTGTGGGGCTACGTCGAAGAAAAACTTATTGCGTACTAAACTTTGTAACTCACGTACATTAAAGCAATTCATGCGCTGATAGCGTCGGTCAATACAAACTAGCTGACATAGCGCCAGTAAACTAGCAGGTAAGAACCAAAAAGCTGCGCTATTCATCCGGGGAAACGCAACATCGTGAACACCCATCTGTGTAGGGAGTAAGAAATTTCCAAAAAACCCGAAGAGTAGCGGCATGGCCATAAAAAAAACCATTATAACCCCGTGTGCTGTAACTACAGACAAGTATTGCGAATTGTCGCCTGCTAAGATACCAACACCCGGATAAGCCATCTCCAGTCGAATTATAGTTGCTAAAACCATACCTACGACACCGGCTAACAAAACAAATCAAAAGTAGTTTATAGAAATACGTTTATGGTTAGTAGTGTAAATTCAGTTAAAGAGGACGTACCTTCCTTGTCAAAGTAAGCGAATTGTTGATTCAATTATTTTTTTTAATGTTCCATAATGGAGGATAGAGTCTACACAGTTGGCAACTTAAATAGTCGACTGTGTACTGACCTTGAACAAATTTGTTTTTTTGAAGAATACAATGTTAGTATTGAAGAGGTTTTTCTGGACTACTAGTAGTACCAGACCCAGTGCTATCTCAACAGCTGAAAAAACTAAAAAAAATAGTGATAGTGCTAGTACATTGATTGTATCGAAGACTATAGCAACGACGACGACGGTTAAATAAAGCAGTATTCAAAAAAGCTCCGATATAATTAAACTAATGAAGGTTGTCTTAAAGTTAATAAAGAAGATACTAAATATAAAAAAAAACAGTATTAAAAAAAAATTTAAATCATTAAGTGAGATTTTATAATACACAAACGCTTGTCTATCTTTTAGAAGAAAAAAAATTAGTTTCATTGTAAGAGACATTGACTGAGTGTACCTCGAATATAATCAAATAAAATATGTACAACGCTAAGGTAACTCGAAAAGCTTCCTCAAGTATAAAAAACCAAAACATAAAAAACTTACCCCATATTATAAAGTACTTTGAGTACAAATCCTCGAACCAGTCAAACTCATTTAAGCTGTAAAAAATTACATCTTCATTATTGTCAGATAAGAATGTTAAATCTATGAAGAAAAAATTCTCGTCAAAGTAAGAGTCTTCGTCGAAGTCAACGAAAAAAATAAAATACGAATCAAGAAAATCATCAAGTCCGTCATAAATATTTAAACGAAACAGTAGTAAAAAAAAACGTAAGAAAAGGGCAAAGGTGTTGGAGACGTCTCTAACAAACTGTTTGGAGAAGAATAAAACAGATCTTCCGTCGATTACCGAAGCTTCCAGGAAAGAAAAGTAATGTGTTGAGTACTTAACAAGTAGCATCAATATAATAGTTAACATTAGGACAATTAAGTAGTTATGAAAAAGTTCAATTATCTCAACGTATACGTCATCGTAAGTCATTAATACAATAAACCAAACAAAAAAAACGAAGAAAGTAAAAACCAACGTTAAGTCTAACTGTAGTCGGTTCTCAAAAGCTAAAGATGTTAAAAAAAAATAAACCTTATACAGAAAAAAACCTAAAAACTGGCCGTACTTGAAAAAACGAAGTGCTTGGCAGAATAAAATAATCAATAGTACAAAAAAACCAAACCATTTCAGAAAAACTAAGGTGTTCAGGTAGTTATGAAAAAAGTTAAACGCGAAAAAGTCATAAGTTGAGTGGACGTTAAAGTTAAATATAGTGTCCAACCCTACCTGATTCTTAAAGTTAAAGAACAGAAAAAGTTCAGGGTTTAGGGTTAATTTATACAACCAGTCCGTGGTGTTAAAGTTGAAGTTATTAAAGTAAAAATCAAAAAAAAAGCAAAAAAGAAAAAAATTACCTCAAACTGTCAACGTGTTCAAGAAAAAATAATCCAAGAAAGAGAAAAAGTAAAAACTTTTTGTCGCCATAAATGTAGATAAAAAAGTCGAGTTTACGAGGTTGAAAACAAAATATATGTTCGTTTGTAGCAGAAAACTAGTATCTTCTCAAGAAATGACACTGTCAAGTCAGTAAAAAGAATCATCTGTTAATTTAATAGATGTTCATGAGTAATAGTTAAACAAGTGATTACACAACACTAAACCGCCTAAAAATAAAATAGTCGTAGGGTTAAGCCAACAGCACCTGATGTAGTTACTAGTAATTCATAAACATAATATGCCTTAAGGTTAAACTTACGCGTATTCGTAGTTTGGTTTAAGGGCTTGTACAAGCAAAGATACTTTATTCTCTTACGAGCGTTTCCCGTCAGGCCCAACTTACCTTTTAGTTTAAGCTTTAAATACTGCACATTGTAGTAGTCAAAAGAGAAAAATAAAAAGTATTTAAAAAAATAAAATATAAAATTAAAGAATCTTTTGTGCTCTCATATAGTTAACTTTTTTAATAATTTCTGAATCAGTTTGATAAGTAAGGTAAAGTCAAGTGATTTTATAGAGACTAAGCTTATAGCTAGAAACTCGTCTAAGAAAAATATTGTAGAAAATTTATATTTAAAAAATGTCAACCTAGACTCTCAGTTAACTAAAGTAACTAACTCGTAGGTTGCGAATAGTTTAACTATTCTAGTCTTAATACTTAAGTAAACTTTTTTGGAGGTTAGAGTAGCTATTAGTTTTATAATAACAAGTGTTCAGTAATTAATTAAGTTAAAGTTTAGATTCCGTACTAACTTAAGGTTTGCAAAATCTCGAGGTAATACACTTAACCCAAGGCCCTTTAGTTTATTAATCTTACCGGCCAATCGACTACCTCTAAGCTCAATTAACGTTGACTTTTGTAAATATACAAAACCTACAGTTGTGTATACTATATTACTGGTTGTATATAATAAACTATTTTTGGAGTTTAACCAATTCCGGCGTCATAAAAGTAAAGGTAACTGAATGCAAGGGTAACAAGATTCGAACTCATGAAGTTGGTTTTGAAGACCAAAGTTTTACCACTAAACTATACCCTTAATTTCGTAAAATAATGTAAGTGAGTAAGTTAAACTTGAGTAAGTTAAACTTAAAGAAGTTAAACTTAAATGTTTGGGGTTTTGTAAGTATAGGGTCGGTAGATGTGTTCAAGAAGAAAAGTTTTGCTATGATAAAGGAAGTAAAAAAAAACAAGAAATAAAAAAACTCAGCAAAGAAGAAGATCTCTGATATATTCAAGAAACTGAAAGTTGATTGCGTTACAAAGTTGAAAAAGAAATTATCGAAGAAGAACAAAAAGTACTAACACGAAACTTAAGGGACTTTAACCCACTATAGTCTAACTTTAAAGATAGTAGATACTTACTATATAATTATTTAATGCAGTTCACTCGCCGTTACTATACATAAGTCGTTTGATATTGGAAATGAGTTAATAAAATGTTTTAATTTACTCATATTAAATTATTTAATTACTTGGTTCAAACTACGTCGTAGCTCTCAAATAAACATTCTCTACATAAAAACACTACAGTTTGGTTGTAAAAATCCACCACATGTTACTGATTAACAATTACTATTTAACAAAACTGATTTCCAGTACAACTATATATAAACTAATTAGTAATCCAAAAACAGGTTCCCCTACCATTACCTTGTTTCAACTTCATCCAAATTACCTCTCCGTTTTTGAAAAACTTTAAGTTTCCTGCTTTAAAACAAAAATCAAATTGAGCTTCCTTTAAACCGAAAAGACTTTTCGGACGTGATGGGCGGTGTGTGCAAGGTTAATAAAAACATTCATCATAACATTCTAATTTATGATTACTAATGATTCCTACTTCAAGTACACGACTTGCAGTGTACTATCCGAACTACGTTAATTTTTAAAAATATAAAAGAACCTTGCGGATTTGATAATTTCTGTTTTTAACATTGTAACACGTGTGTAGCCCAACATATTTAGACCATAATGACTTGACTTCCCCTCCACATTAATACATAACATTTTTTATAACAGGTAGTTAAACTACCTACTAAAAAAACTCAATTAGTACCGAAGATTTTGTCTGTTATTCTTACAAAACAGACTGACGACAGCCATGCAATACCATTACAAACCACATCTGTAAAAGAAAATAATTCTTTAATTGTGGTCAGTTATACGTTGGTAAGGTTTTTCGTGGATTATCGAATTAAACCACATATTCCACCATTTAATTAAACCCCCGCCAATTTTTTTAAATTTTACCCTTGCGGCTTTACTCTTCAGGTAAGATATTATAATGTAAATAAAATAAAATAAATATCCATAATTCAGGGTAAAGACTACCGGGGTCTCCAATCCCGTTTGCTACCTTTACTTTAGTAATTCAACGTCAATTGAGGTTTTGGTATACCGACAAACTTCTGAAAAGTATATATACTTTATAACGAATTTTAATTCTAAATATATACGTTTGTACACCTCAAACCTAATCCAAGTATAAAGTTAATGATATGATTAACTAATTAAACAAAACAAAGCTTGAATTAATCACAAATTTAACCGTTTAGTTACTTTTTACACCCAATCACGACCAGTAACGCTCTCTCATCAACGTCTTACCGCAGCTGCTGGCACGTTGTTAGCCTGAAATTCTCTTAAGATATAAAAGCATAATTTTAATCTTCGCACAAACTTTACAGTTACTATAACCGTCAATTATTATAAAATAAATATCATCTCCGCAAATTGCTGGTTCAAAAAAATTTCATTGACCAAGATTCTCCACTGCTGCCGACGGTGGGGGTTTTATAGTCCCCATGTGACTGATCAATCAATAAATTCAGCTAAAAATCATCAACAACGTAATCGCTATATTTAATTTAAAATAACCTTAAAAGATTAAGTATTACTCACCCGTACGCTGGTATACTTCAAATTAAGATAGAAGTACACCAACTTGCATGTGTCAAAACAATTTGCTCGCGTTCACTCCGAGCCAAAATCAAACTCATAATTAAAGTTAAGTTAAATCCTTGAGTACACATCACTAACTAAACTTTTTTTGTAATTTACGCTTAATACTTTTTTTCTTTTTTTCATAAGTACATCCGTACTTTAGGTTTAATTTTATCACGAAAAGTTGAGGTTTTCTAATACCCGAATTAAACCGGTTGTTATTAAGTAAAGTATATTGTAACCCAGGACCCCACCCGTAAAGGATAATAACTGCTCGTAAGCCCTTAAACACCAGAACTAACCTGTAAAGGACTTCGAAAAAAAAAACGAATGAGTTTATTATCTGACTACGCTGTAACGCTACGCCAATAAACCGAGCAGTTCACAAGAATCAAACTTTACTTAAGTCAGTAAGGAGGCCACCGGAGAAAAATAAATTGCGCCGGGTAGGTTTGAAAGCTAAGCGAACGAGCGGATTTCAGTCGGTACTGCAAACTAATAAACCAGTTTGGGGTAATGAAGGTATCGCATTAAAAAAAAAAATCAAAGTTATGAAAGAGGTTGGATTCGAACCAACGTAAGAATAATCTAACAGATTTACAGTCTGTCGCTTTTAACCACTCAGCCACCCTCTCCAAATAATCCTAAAGTAATAAAATAAAAATATTTTGTTGTGTGAATGTACTGTTATAGTACGAAGTAGTA
>Ga0115007_10001525_pt1 | contig 14799 bp, 13 predicted proteins | sample ArcOceMetagenome_2_FD_87166 | JGI IMG/M metagenome (GOLD analysis project Ga0115007, IMG submission 87166) | Marine eukaryotic phytoplankton communities from Arctic Ocean - Arctic Ocean ARC135M Metagenome | ecosystem: Environmental > Aquatic > Marine > Oceanic | place: Arctic Ocean | collected... | reverse complement strand
GGAGCGGAACGGGGAGAAGGAGGAGAGAGGGAGGGGAGAGGAGGGGTGTGGAGCGAAAGGCAGCGGGAAGTGGGGGGGGGCACACAAAGTCCCGGAGGGGAACAAGAAACAGGGCGTGGGGTTGTCCATGCCGCCCACTTGAGTATTTTATTTTTTGTGAAAAAAATGGAAATAGTTTCACCGAGCATTTAGTCAGCGTTTCGTGTCCCATCTGTTGGAATGGCCACAAAACCGAAATCCAGTCTGAAAACACCGACGGCGCGTTCTCTGGTTCTCAGAATCCTCGACGCTCGTTCGTCGGAGCACGCCTGGTTCTCACGGCCGTAAATAGGTCCGTGTGCAATCCGTCTCAAACACGATGGCCGCGCATGTTCTCGCCGCGCGCGCGCCCATCGCGGCGCCTTGCGCGATCAGGCGCGCCGCCACCTCAAGAGCGTCCAAGTCTTCGTGTAAAACGCAAACGCGTCTCGGCGGCCGGGGCGTGATTTCCTGCGCGTCCGGTCCGGCAAGCGCTGGCGCCCCCACCGACGCCGAGGTCGTGCGCGCGCCAAGGCCGGAGTACATCCCGAACAAGATCGACGACCCGAACTACGTCCGGGTGTTTGATACCACGTTACGGGACGGGGAGCAATCGCCAGGTACGTTGCCGTGTTAGGAGGCCGATCGATCGGAAGAGGATCATCCATCATCACGCGTCCAAAAACCCGAAAAATACTCAGACGACCTTCACCAAAAAATCTGACCCAAGTAATTTTTTCCTCAATCCATCGTAACCCGCTTCTTCCATCAACCAGGCGCTACCCTGACCTCCAAGGAAAAGCTGGACATCGCGCGAAACCTGGCGAAGCTGGGCGTGGATATCATCGAAGCCGGTTTCCCGATCGCGAGCCCCGATGACCTAGAAGCGGTTCGGCAGATCGCCAAGATCGTGGGGAACGAACCGTTTCCTGACGGGTACGTGCCGGTCATTTGCGGGCTGTCGCGGGCGAACAAAAAAGACATCGACGCGAGTTGGGAAGGCGTCAGGTACGTGTTGCATTTCCCAAATCCAGGCACACTGTTTACTGCCCTGCGTGACTGTTTTAGTACACGCCCGTCAGTAAAAGGAAGTGCACTACATACAGCACAACCGCACTGTTTGCAGAATACAAGTTACGAACATCACGAAAGACTGACCCTTTTCTTTTCCAAAAACAGGCACGCCATGCGCCCGCGCATCCACACCTTCATCGCCACTTCGAAGATCCACATGGAGGACAAGCTACGTAAAACCCCGGATGAGGTTGTGCAAATCGCGGTGGACGCGGTTGTGTACGCGCGGTCGTTAGGGTGCGACGACGTGGAGTTCTCGCCCGAAGACGCGGGGCGAAGCGACCCCGAGTTTCTGTGGCGAATCCTCACCGCGGTCGTGGAAGCGGGTGCTACTACTTTAAACATCCCGGACACCGTCGGGATTTGCCTTCCCCAGGAGTTCGGCACGTTGATCGCGGGAATCAAAGAAAACGTCAAAGGGCAATACGTCATCAGCACGCACTGCCAGAACGACCTCGGTTTGAGCACGGCGAACTCGCTGGCGGGGGTGGCGAACGGCGCGCGACAGGTGGAGTGCACCATCAACGGCATCGGCGAACGCGCGGGGAACGCGAGTTTAGAAGAAGTGGTGATGGCTATTTGGATGCGGGGTATGGAGAAGCAGTTCTTCGGGGGGTTCAACGCGTACACCGGCGTGAACCCGGTTTACATCTACCCGTCCTCCAAGATGGTCAAGGATTTCTCGGGCATGGCGGTGCAGCCTCACAAAGCGATTGTCGGCGCGAACGCGTTCGCGCACGAAAGCGGGATTCACCAGGATGGGATGCTTAAGAACAAAAAGACGTACGAAATCATTGCCCCTGAGACTATTGGGTACTTCCGGGGGGAGGACAGCGTCGGGGTGGTTATGGGCAAACACTCCGGGCGGCACGCGCTTTCCTCAAAACTGATCCAGCTCGGATTTCCCATGGAAGGCGACGCCTTGAATGACATGTTCACCAGGTTCAAGCTCGTAGCGGAGCAGAAAACGGGCGGGGTGGATGACGACGAGATCGTGGCGCTGGCGACGAGCGTGGCGGGCGCGGGCGAGGAGATTGTTTCGTGGCGGCTTGACGACGTACAAGTGGTGTGCGGCACCATGGGAATGCCCACTGCGACGGTGAAGATGACCGGCCCCGATGCGATGACCCGGGTGACGAGCGCGGTTGGGAGCGGCCCGGTGGATGCGGCGTACAAAGCGGTCGATGAGCTGGTCCGGGTTAAAGTTGAGCTGGTGGAGTATTCAGTCACCGCCGTGGTGGAAGGGATTGAATCGCTCGCGCAAACCAGGGTTTCCATCCGACCCAACCCACCTTTATCGGGCGGCGCCTCAATGATCAAGGAAAACGCGCAGACCGGCACTCGGGGCGCGCGGATGTTCACAAGCACTGGGGCGGATACCGACATCGTTGTTTCCAGCACCCGGGCGTACGTGGCGTGCCTCAACCGCATGATCGCGTACACGATGAGCGCCAAACAAGCTGCGGACACGGAGGCGGCGAAACAAGCGGAGGTCGCGGCGACGGCGGCGGAAGCGGAAGCGGCGGCGGCGAAGGCGTGAGGTAAGGTATTGGGCTTTAATTCATTTTAATATTTTTCGTTGAAAAGAGACGTCCACGTTGTTCTTCTTGCTTCGAACGTTGTCTCATCTCTGTTTAGTTAACAAGTACCTAATGGTATTTGGTGCCTGCGCTCTCACCATACGTTTTTTTCTTTTTTCTTTTTACGTTTGTTGCAGTCCCTTGCAAAACCTGATGCTTTTCTTTCCTCATCATCACACTGTCCGGAGGCGCCGGGATGTCGACGTACGTGTACGTGGATGGCGAGGCGGATGCGTTCCGCCAGGGCCAGGGCCAGGGGCGCAAGCCCGTGCAGCGACGAACCGTGGATTACACCGCGACCACGGTGCGGCACATAGAGGTACGGTACCGATCGTACTCGCGGCTGCGATCTGCGAGAGCAACAATCCCGCACGTTTGCACCACTTGCCCACGTCGTGGCGTGGGTACGCGTGATGGCGTCCCCGTCGTGGACCACACCCTAAACCGCGTTCGCAACGACCTGCCCTCAAGCACGAACTGACACACGGGCGGAGTGTGATCTGGTGGTTACCTCGATCTGGTGTCCCGTGTTGACATACCTGACCTTCTGATCCCCACTGTTCCACGTTCTTTGTCACACGCAAAAAAAAACCTTTCCAAAAAAACAAACACAGTCCCGCGTGTACCAGAAGCACCCGTGGGACAACGAGATGCTCCAGCCCACCAGTGGTGCGATGCTCGATTTTCTCCCCCCCAGCGCGTACCCGCACGTACCCGCCACAAGTTTCGCCACGAAGTTCGTGCACGTCTCGACGAACAAAATCCGAACCGGGATCAACTGCGTGTTGTTCACGCCGGATGGCCGGCGATTGTTAACCTGCAGCGTCAACGGCGAGTTCACGATGTGGAACGGCATGAGCTTCAACTTTGAAACCATTCTTCAGGCGCACAACTGCGCCATACGGTGCGCCACGTTTTCGCACAGCGAGAACTGGCTGTTAAGTGGCGACGACACCGGGTGCGTGAAGTACTGGCAGCTAAACTTGAACAACCTGAAAAGTATCAACGACGCGCACACGGAGCCGGTTCGGGGTTTGAGTTTCTCCCCGAGTGACTTGAAATTCGTCTCGTGTTCCGACGACACCACGGTGAAGGTTTTCGACTTCGCCAGGGCGAAGTGCGTGTCCGTTTTATCGGGGCACGGCGGGGACGTGAAGTGCGTTGATTGGCACCCGCGGTCCGCGTTGCTTGCGAGCGGAGGGAAAGGTACGGCCGGACGGGGCTTTCCCAAATCAGGCGGCACTGTTTTATCTTTCAGCCGGTGACTGTTCGGACCGATTACTCTGACTGTTCAGACCGAAGCTGGTGACTGTTTGTCCATACATCGTCCAATACACGTCCAATACATCGCCCAACACGGGACTGACACTTTCTTTTATCATCTCAGACTCTTTAGTGAAACTGTGGGACGCTAAGTCTGGAAAAGCGGCGGCGACGATTCACGCGCATAAAAACCAGGTGGGCTGTTTGAAATGGAACCAGAACGGCAACTGGCTGGCGAGCGGGTGCCGGGGGCAACAACTGAAAGTGTTCGACATCCGAACATTGAAAGAGTTGGACAACTTCCGCGGGCACCAGAAAGAAATCACCAGTCTTTCGTGGCACCCGAGGCACGAAACGTTGTTAACCAGCGGCGGGTTCGACGGGACTATTATGTACTGGATCGCGGGGCGAGGGTGCGACGACGACGAAAATGACGGCGACGACGTCAACAACACAAAGACCACATCGCGACAGCAGCACACGGAGTCAACCGGGCCTTGCGCGGAAATCCGGGGCGGGCACGAAGCCGCGGTTTGGTCGTTGGCGTGGCACCCCGCCGGGCACATCCTGTGTTCGGGGAGCAACGACAACACGTCAAAGTTTTGGTGCCGGAACCGCCCGGGGGAGGCGCCGAGGGACACGAGCGTCCGGACGGGTCCCGCGGCGCTTGCGGAACAGGCGCTTATCGAGGCGCAGGCGCTTGTGCAGGAGCAGCAGAGACAAACGCAGCGAGTGCAACATCAACAGCGGCGACCGGGGGGCATGGGGCCGCCGCCCGCCGGGTTCCCGGGGTTCGGCCCGGGACAGCAACGGCCGCCGCCGCCCGCGCCGCCGCCCGGGGCGCCGCGGCACGTACCGCCGCCGGCGCCGCCGCCGGGAAGACCGATGCCTCCCCCCGGAGCACCGCCTGGTGTCCCGACTGGTCTCCCACAAGGCCCATCTGGTGTTCCACAAGGCCCACCTGCCCTGCCCCCGGGATTGGGACCGGCGGCCAAGCGACAACGGAAAGGACCGCCGGGGTTGTAATACGAAGCGTTTCTTTTGTCCGGAAGTTTTATTTCCAGACTGTTTTCCAAACGAGAGTTTGGCGCGCGCGCGGTTGCGTCGCTTCGGCGCGTCTTCCATGGGACAGGTTTCAGGAAGGGACGCACACGGGTACTACGGAAGATTCGAGTCGATACGACCCATGAGGATTTTTCTGGTTTCACGACACAGATCAAGGCGTTTCGGGTGTCGGTTACAGACTACGCGCTCTACGGACTCCCTTTACGCTCTCTACATGTAAATTAGTTTCATCGTGACGGCTCACACCAGTCGCACTTTTGATCTCTCATCGGGGGTCCCGCTTAGTGATCGGACCCGTGCTTGGAGGACTCCGGTTCGGGGAGAGTAGAGAACGCGGCGATACCGAGGGCGATTGTGAACCCGACGCACAGCTTCAGGTCCACGGGGGTCACTTCCTCTTCCGCGAGCGCGGCGAACGCGGGCATGATGGTCGTTCCCGCGACGAGGGCGATCTTGCTGGCTTTGGCCATCATCTTTTTGGTGGCGTCCGTGGCGAAGGACGCTTTGGCGACGACGGCGGTGCGGCGGGCCTTGACCGGCGCCTTGGCGCGCACGGTGAGCGCGGTGGTGTTGACAACGGCGAACATGTTTGTGTGTGTGTGTGTGTGTCGACGCGAGCGAGGAGTGGGGTGGGGGACGCTGGGGTTCCACCAAGACCAATCCTCTTCCCCGCTTCGGTTGGATGGAAATGGATAACCTTTTTTCGATATATCCGCAGTGTCACGATCGACGATCGGGTCTCGACCACCTCTCCCGCCGTCGCCACTCTTTGTCGCACCCGTCTTCACAAAGACTCCACTCACCATGGCCAGCGTCTCCGCCTCTTTCGTCGCCCCCCGCGTCCGCGTGTCGGGTGGCAAACGCGTCACCAAGCGCGCCGCCGTACGCGGTGCGGTCAGAGTGAACGCGGCTTCCAAAAAAGCCGCGCCTTCCGTGGAGGAATTCGCTGGCACCGGCGATCTGCCCGCGGTGCGACTCACCGCCAAGAACGGCGACACCGCGGTTGCGTATTTGTTCGGGGGTGTGGTGACGAGTTTCGTCAAGTCCGGCCGCGACGTCCTGTTCGTCCGCCCCGACGCGGTGTTCAACAAATCCAAACCCATTTCAGGCGGTTTGCCCCACTGCTGGCCCCAGTTCGGCCCGGGCGATATCCAAGTGCACGGGTTCGCGCGGAACGTTGATTGGGCGTTGACGGGAAAAACGGAGGGCGACGCCCCATCAATTGAGATGACCCTCACCCCGAACGACTACACCAAAGCCATGTGGGACAAGGAGTTCAAGGTGACGCAAACGATCACGCTTTCGGATGGGAAACTGGACGCCACCATGAAGGTTTACAATTTGGGCAAGGAAGACTTCACGTTCACCGGGTCGTTCCACACGTACATGGCCGCTGACATCGGTGAGGTCAGAGTCGGGGGCCTGGAAGGGTGCAAGTCAATGGACCGCCTCGCGGATAAGGAAGGCAAGGTGGCCGGTGACATCACAATCGGTGGGCCGGTTGATTCCGTGTACTACGACGTACCCGAAAAGATCACGGTCGCGGTGGGCGGCGGCGAAACCGTGACCGTGTCCGGAACCGGCGGCTGGAAAGACGCCGTGGTGTGGTCGCCGTGGACGGACATGGAGGCGTGTTACAAGGAGTTCGTGTGCGTGGAGAACGCGACGTGCGCGCCAACCACGGTGAAAGCGGGTGGTGAGTGGGAAGCCACCACGGTGCTGGCGTAAAGGAGTGGAGGATACGAAGGTACATTCGCGAAGTAGTAGTGTGATTCTTTACTCTTGCCAAAGTATGATAGTGACTACTCGTCAGTCTTACGTTTTATTACAATCAAGCCTCGTCTAAAGTCTAAAAGTACTTCGACCCGAACACCTTGGCGTCGTGTTCTTTTTTGAAATCCGCCCTCGATTGCACCAAGATGGTTCCGTCGTGCTGATTGTAAAAAAGTAAATGTCAGTCTTGTATGGGCAATCAGTCGGCGGAATGTGGAAATGGGAAATACCTACCTGAAGCGACGGCCGGTCCAGGCGCGGGTGGTACGGCGGCTCAAGCACTGACCGTTCCGCTTGCGTCAAACCTTCCGTCATCTCCAAAGGCCACTCCGGGAGCTGCCTCGTCATGTACGCCCGGCCGTACGCGCTTGTGCTCGGCGCGAACCGGTACAGACAGGCTCGCCGCGTGTGCGAAGACGTCCACGGTAACGTGCCGTGCGTCGTGGCTTCCGAAAACAGCAAAACGTCCCCGGGCGCTAAGGCCGGGTTCTCCACGAACTCCTTGCACACTTGCGATGGGGAAAACTAGGTGTCAGTCTCTGCCGGAAGGTGAGCGTGGGTTTTGGTAAAAAGACAAAGTAATAGAGAACTGTGTCACTTTACCACGTAGTAACAGTTACCACGGTAACAGTATCACGGGTACCGTGTCAATTCACCGCGGTACGCCAGGAAACGTTACGGCCGTGCTGTACACGGCTACATACATCACATTGTAAAAGTTACCAGTACTGGCAACTGTTACGGCCGTACGGCACTACATACATCACGAGTAGTGGACGTCAAAAAGGGGCGGCAGAAACAGGGAGTCTGTGATTCGGGAAAGCCCGACAAACGCGCACCTTCGTAGTTCCGCACCGTTTGCGGACAAGGCAGGTTCGCTTTGTGCGACCCGCGAATGACGCAAAACCCTCCGTCACCGGGTTTGGTTTCTGTTAAGGCTACAGACACCGCCAGGAGCCTGTTGTACATCTTACCATTACTAAAGGTATACGCCAAGTCGTCCCCCCACGTTCCGTCGTCGTTTACCCGTCCGCCGTGAAACACGAACCCATCGGCGCCCGGACTCTGTTGAATCAAAAGAGGCAGGTGGTCCATCCGGTACCCCTTGCCGAGTAACTCGTGGTAGTACGGGACCAGTTTATTGTGTGTCAAAACGTTGCGGAAAAGCTCCCGGTCCTCGTTTGGCTGCCAGCCTAGCATACCGCCCAAATCCTCGCGTCCCGTAATGCCGTCGCCCGCCAAAGGGGCGCCTTTCTCGCCCCCCAGCCTTAAACCGCCTTTTCGCTCCACAATCTCTTTGGACCGTTTGTCGATGGCCTCGTTGGCGGCTTGAATTTCCTCAGCACTGAACACCCCCCGCACCACCACGTACCCGTTCAGGTCGAACATGTACTTTTCGATTGGGGTCATGCCCATGGCAGGGTCGGTGTCGGAGGGTGACATCGCGAGTGACGTCACGTTTCGTCTGGGTAGGGTCGATTTCTGGTGACGTCCCCACCCCGCGCGTCGCAGTGCGTCGCGGTTCCTGCCTTCCTGAAAGACAGTTGCCGAGCGTTTGCAGCAGCCGCGGTTCAATCGACCGCGTGCGGTGACCCCTACGCGCGCGCGACAAGTGACCACTCCTGTGGTGCTCAGCGCGAGGCTGCACATCGGCGCGGGGCGAAGTGCAAGTCAGTTGTGACGCGCTTTTTCCTTTTTGGCCCCGAGAATTTGTGAAAACGAGATTTTCACGCCGGCGTCCCGTTTTGGCGTTCCCAAACGCGCGTCGCGCGCGTCCGGCCGTGCCCGTAACGACCGCGGCCGGGTCGTTTTCATGACCATGCCTGCTGGCAATTCATCAGCAGAGGACCCGGAGCTCGCGAAACGCACGGCGACCGCGAACGAGCTCGCCACGGAGTGCGACCGTTTACGGACCACCCGAGATCTGCTCACCACGCATTTAAGCCGGCTTTCCCCCCCCGGGCTTGAAAACGCGAATGGTGGTTTGAACACCTCGTTCAACACGGACACGCACGACAACGCTAGCACGGTTTTCGATGAAGAAATGAGCGAAACAGCGAGTATGTTTTCGCACGCCACCGCGCAGACCGCGGTGACCAGCGCCAGCCGCGGGGGCAGCCGTTTCGGGGGGAAGAGCCTCGGGGGGGCTTCGCGAAAATCTCGAAGATCTCGAAAAAAAAACGCCAAGAACAACGCCACGGGGGGCGACGCGTTGGCCAAACTCTCGCCAAGGGAAAAAAGAGTCTTAGCCAACACCGAGCTTGAGTACCTGGAGAAGGCGCTCGCGAATGACCAGATGGAGGGAGAAAAACGGGTGGACTCTTTACGCGCCAAGGTTGAGGAAACCGAGCTGCGGTTGGCGGCGACGAGTAAGGCCTTTTTCGAGTTTTCCAGGGAAGTGCTGGGCCACGCAGGCGGAGGCGGAGGCGGATCCGGGAATTCGTTTCAAAGCACTTCGTCCGGCGGCGGTAGACTAAACACACACGCCAGGACGCGCGACGACGGGGGGCACGTACCTACGACCAAAAACACTCGCCCTGGTGGGTCGTCTGTCGTGAGCGCGGAGAAATGGCAACGCCATCTCGATTCCTTAATCGCGAGTAAAAAGGCAAACGCCGGGCAGTTCCGCTTGAAAACCGCCTCCGCGAAGGTGCAGGTGCGTATGGCGGGTTTAGGGTTTGCAGTTCAGGGTTTCGTACTGGCCTTTCCCAAATCCAACGACTGTGCGCCATACGACAAGACTGACACTTTCTTTTCCAACCGCAGGTGAAACAGCTGGAGCAGAGTCTTCGGCAAAAAGAACGCGCGGGTGAGCACCTCACCGCTGTTGACCACGCCACGTTACTGATCGAAAGAAACCGCCGGTTTGAAAGTCTGGAGTTGCGGAATGCTGAGCTACGACGGCTCGCCACCGTGGCGAGTAACGCCCAGGACCAGCTCGCGAAGGTGAGTCTTTCCCAATAACCACGTTCCGCCGACTGATTGCCCATACAAGACTGATACTTTTCTTTTTTCTCTCAGTGTAAACTGGATTTGACCGAAAAAAGCCGCGACGGGCAGTTCCTGAAAGCGGACACGGCGGCGAAGCGGGTGATGATTTTGAGGTGCGCGCGTTTCGGGGGTTGGATAAATCCGCCAGGCACTGTTTCCTGTTTCAGCGCACCACTCGCGCCGTGTGTAGCCTTGCCGCCGTACTCGTTTTGTATTCGTAAGAATTACCAGGGCCCTGGTAAACGTTACGGCCGTACTGGCAACTGCTACGTACGGTACTGGTACTTCGTACGAACACAGCACAAACGCACCGTGTCCGGCCCGATTACTCGGACCCAATCCTTCACACAGCACACCCGCCGACTCACAAGACTGACCTTTTGTTTTGCGTTTATCTCAGTTTCGACGTGTTGATGATTCAAGTCAAAGCGGATCACGCGCGCGTTAGAAAAAGCAACAAAGACCTGCACGTCGCGGGGAGCTCCGGGGACAACCCGCCCGTCGGGGAGTACGCCCGAGTCAAAACCGAAGCTCAGCTGTTGGCACAGAAAGTCAAAGACGCCGAGCGGAAACTGGAGCTGGCGCGGGCGAAGTGCGCGAAACGCACAGGTACCGGTAGCGCGAGAGTTGCTCGTGGGGGCGACGGGTACGTGAAAGGAACAGTGAGACAGACCGGGAGAGTGTAATACCCGGTGCGTCGAGGGTAAGGTGTAAGATTCGCAATGGTTGTAAGATGTGTATCTATCTATTTCAAAGCGTCGACCGTAGGCTCGTCTAACCTGAAACACCCAAATCCACCTAATCCATCCTCCCCTTGAGCGTGCGCGTGATGAGCTTGTCTTTCGAAATGACGTGCACCACCCCTCCCCAGCCTGAAAGGCAATCACGGTTTACTCCGGCTAACAAACACTGCGCGATGACTTCGAAAAGCTCTTCCGGCTCTAAATTCTCCTTGTACATGGATTCGCACACCCCGAACAGCGATTCTTCGTTGTTTCCGCACACCACGAAGTTGGTGGTGGGCGCCATGGCGCCAATCAGATCCATGCCGGTAATGAACGGCTCGCCCGTGACCGGGTCCAGCCCCGCCACCACCGGCTCCGCGTAGTACGGCCCGAACCGCTTTTCGTACAAAACGTTCGACACGACGTGCGCGAAGGTTTCGGGTTTCATGTTACGCCCTTCCCGAAGCTTGTACAGGTTGTGCCTGCGGGTGGGACGGAAAAAGGTCAGCCTGGAGAGTCGGGAGTATGGGCGAACTGTATGGGCAAACAGGGCACTTGTGTTGTGCATAATCCGCAAAACAGTCAGAGCGTGGGACTGGGAAAGGTCGGGTAGTGGGTAGTACTTGCTGACTGCACTCCATACGTGGCATCAAACAGCGTCTGAATTTGGGAAAGCCCAACACAAACGCACCGGAACTTGAACTTTTGCGCAAGCGTCATTTGATCCGTCGCAAGCCCCGAAAGACCGACGTACAGGTGGTCGTGTATTTTGTGGATCTTCTTCATGTCCACCGCGGTGGTTTGTTGCTGGTTTATGCCGAACCTCAGGTCCGACGCGATCGCGACGCAGTTCTTGCCGACCATCGCTGTTGGTTGGGTGGGTTGAAAATTGATCAGAGTAGACGAGATGACCAAATGAAAGGTTTTGATCGAGGGGCAACACATCAGGACGACGGAGTTGGAGATGATGGGAGGAACGCGGTCAGCGTTGGGCGGAGCGTGGTGGTGTGGACCGAGCGTGTGTTTGTGCGGTCGACGAGTTGTGTGTGTGCGAGTTGTCGCGCGCGTCGCACGTCGACAAAATCCGGCGCCACGAAAGACAGTGGGCAGATCCGGGACGCGACCATCGCGTCAGATCTGCTGCCCAACAGGGGCGTCTTCATTCCGTCGCGTCAGATCCGCTTCGCCTCGACGCTTGAGTCGACAAAAGAAAACCGCTCTTCCCTTCGGATCGAACCGGGGGTTCGTCTATCGTAAGAACCAACACGTACCGATGATGGCCGCGCCGTTGTACGACATGATGGACATGGCGAGGAGCGGGTTCTGCGGGGCACCCCGTGCAGGTCGACTCTGTGCTTGAAAAGCAAGTCGTCGTCTCGTCGTCGAAAATGGAAATGGACAGCACTTTTTTCTTTAAACATCCGAGCGGTTTTTTAATTCACGGCTCGCCATTTCCGTGGCGGCCGCGAAGCACCTGCCACACCCACGCGCGCCCGGACGCACGCGGTGTCCGGTTCCGCGACTGTGTCTGGGCGTTTTTGACGCCGAGGGCGCGGGAACACGGGTGTCACGCGCGTACCAAGATTGACGAAGGCCTGGTGCTGCGACAGGGACGAACTCGGGTGGCCGACCGACCCGCCGACAAACCACTCCGGGTTTCTAGGTCTCATCCGAAGGGATCGGGGTTTTTTGTCGATCCGCTACGGGACCGCGCAGGACGCGACGCGGTGCTCCGACGCACGCAAGGGGTCCGCGTACCAAAAACATGGTCCTGTACGACTTCCTCGTGATCGTCAAGTCCTCGGTGCCTAAGTCACAGGTTGGGGATATTCTACGCCGAGCGGGCACGAAGGTTCTCAACGCGGGAGGAGTGATCACCGATGTCACATCCTACGGCGTCCGGAGTTTAGCCTACGAGTTCAGCTCGCCGGGCGAAAAACACTTCGAAGCGCACCAAGTACAACTCACGTTCAACGTAACCCCTACCGTGCTTGGCGAGCTGAAGCACGACATGCGAACCGACGAGCGGGTGTTACGCTGGATCGCGGTGAAGACAGCGGCGTTGAAGCCCTTGAAGAACTACCCGGCGCGGGACCCGCGGAACCCGCTCAATGCGAGCGCCATGGCGAAACATTGAGGGGTGGAGGTTGGAGTTTGTATTTGATGGATGGATGGATGCGTCGATTGGATTTTGCATCACCCCAGGTACGTGTCTAAATGCCCACACAAACCCCTAAGCCCGTCCTGTCCCCAAACCCGTGAAACCCGAAGAGAAACCCATGCGAGTGACGAGCAACTGTTATCCCTGGCTGAGCGCGCTGTGGCCAGCGCGTCGTGTTGATTAACTTTTTCCTACGCATGGGCGGTTTTTGAACCGGGACGTTTTGTTTTTTCAATCGCGAGCGCGAGACTAAAGATCGGTGTTGCACTAAACAGTCGGAAGACTCGGACTACGACTCAGTGGGAAGAAACACTCCGAAAGACCCGAATCCGCAAAAGCGAGGGATGACCGTATACTGCCAGACGCCGCCGAACCTTGGTCGGCTCGGCGGCAATCGCGTGTTGATTCACAAGTATTAGCTCTAACTGACGCTTTTTCGAGAGGTTCGGGTTTGGTTTTTCTTTCGCCTTTTTTGATTTTTTCGCGCGTATTTCTTTTCCCGTTCACTCGCAAACACCCCGCGCCTCAGCCCCCGTCTCTCCCCCCGTAACCCCCACGCGCTAATGAGGAACGCATTAGCGGATTTCTCCAAGAGCAATCGGTGCCGATACCCATTCCTTTGTTACACACACTCTGAAGCGTCGTGTTTTCGGTGGCGGGGCGAGACGCGGCGGGCGGCTGTTTTGGTTTTTGTTTTTGTCACTGCAAAGAAGTTTCTTCCAAGGTATGTTTCGTGAAAAGCGCACTGACACTTTCCCTTGGTCCGTGTTCCGTTAGTCCTCAGGCGCCGTTAACGGAGGTGGGCTCGTTGTATTTTTAGTCCGGGCGGTTTGCTCGAAAGGTGCGTGGCGTTTGTTAAACGCGCCAGATTTCTTTTCTCTCGAAAAGCGCGCCGCTCGCGCGAAAAACCGGTCCGCGACGTCGTGGATGAAGACATACACAAATTCGGATTCCCTCAGATTGAAAACGTGATTGAGAAGATTGTGAAAGAAACCGACACGCGACGCGGCCCGCGAGACGTACGCGCGCGCTTTTGGTTTTCGCGCGAAGCCTCCTTTCGTTTTTTATTTCGGGACCCGCGAAAACGCAAAAACAAAAAAAAACAGTAAAACAATCGCCGGTGATGCTACTACAGAAGGGCGTTTCTCAGAAACACCATTCGCAGTGCCCGAACTTCAGAGTTAACCTGCCAGATTCGTCTGGATGCCCAGTTGAGAACTAATGCAGGTTTATCTTCCTTGGATGTCTGAGGCGACTGTTACATTTTTTTTTGTTTTTGATTTTCTCCGATTGGTTTTTGTTCACTCCACGACCAACCCGACTGACGCCTCTTTTCATCTCCGTCACAGACGAACCCTCGCGGTTCCCAGACGCACGCGAAAACGAAAACGACGTTTACTTAGACACTTATTGTAATAGCACGTAGACTGTTGTACGTTTTTTTGACGCTCCTTCGGATCTCGTGTTCCGTGATCATTGGCTAATTCTATTCACGCGCGCTGAGCCTTACACTCCGCGCAGTTTTTTTTCACCTTGCCGTGAGGGCACGGGGTGCACGCCACGCAGCCGTATTTCAGCTTCCCGTGGGGACACTTGTTGCACTCCTTGCAGCTGCTTTTCTGCCTGCCGTGAGGACAGGGGTTGCACTCCGTGCAGCTCCTTTTCACCTTACCGTGGGGGCAGGGGGTGCACACCGCGCAGCTGCGTTTCAGCTTGCCGTGAGGGCAGGGGCTGCACTGCAAGCAGTCATTTTTCAGCTTGCCGTGGGGGCAGGGGTTACACTCCGCGCAGCTGTCTTTACGCTTGCCGTGAAGGCAGGGGATGCACGCCACGCAATTGCGTTTCAACTTGCCGTGGGGGCACCCGATGCACTCTGCGCAGTCGTGTTTCACCTTGCCATGAGGGCAGGGGTTGCACTCCGCGCACATGTGTTTCCGCTTGCCATGGGGACACCCAATGCACTCTGCGCAGTCGTATTTCACCTTGCCATGAGGGCAGGGGTTGCACTCCGCGCACATGTGTTTCCGCTTGCCGTGGGGACACCCAATGCACTCTGCGCAGTCGTATTTCACCTTGCCATGAGGGCAGGGGTTGCACTCCGCGCACATGTGTTTCCGCTTGCCGTGGGGACACCCAATGCACTCCGCGC
>Ga0115007_10001524_pt1 | contig 14800 bp, 11 predicted proteins | sample ArcOceMetagenome_2_FD_87166 | JGI IMG/M metagenome (GOLD analysis project Ga0115007, IMG submission 87166) | Marine eukaryotic phytoplankton communities from Arctic Ocean - Arctic Ocean ARC135M Metagenome | ecosystem: Environmental > Aquatic > Marine > Oceanic | place: Arctic Ocean | collected... | reverse complement strand
TTTTGGTTTGCTTTGCCCCTGTGCGACGGGAGCAACCGGTGGTGCTGTGAGTTTATTGAGATTTTTGCCATACTTTTTCTTCGTCGTCGTCGTATCGAGGGGTGTTGTTGTCGTCGTCGGTGTGGTAGATGTCGCTGTCGAAGCCGATTGGGTCGTAGTAGCTCGCGTTAATGAGTTCATGAGGAAGCTATGTGTCTTCGATATTCTTTTAAAGTGACGAAGGAGCCACTGATTTGCTTTAGTTTGTTGTTGTCTATTCGATTTGATTGCTTGAAAAAGTATATATAAAAAGGATATCACAGAAGACACGCGCGTAGACTTAGTACTGCGTTCTACGCACGATGGGTTTCTTTTGAACCCAAAAATTACCGATTACCGTAGCGATTAACTCCGAATAATGAGCGCGGCCCAATCCTTGGAAAGAGATGCCTATTTCCCACCTTCCAAGTTGTATCGGGCCTCGTATGATGTCTCTATGTTTCGATGGTAGTTGTGGGAGCGTCGTATGTAGAACGGTTTATTTGTTAGTGTTCCCACACAAGTTCATTAATAATATATTCAGTTTATGTGATGAAACCAAGTTTTTCACCACGCGCTTTTTTTGCTCTTTTTGAAAGCGTTATTGCGCGTAGGAAGTGATTTTGATATTTCCAGTCCAGTTATTTACGCGTTGTTTATGATCGTTGATGATTTTAGATGGTGGCAATAAGATCATTTTTTGTTAATTAACCATCATGATGAACAATGAAGATTCTACCTATGTCCTATACGTCGATCATCAGGGACATCCCGCCCCTCTGTCGTTATGTTATCATGCGACTGCATCAAGGAAATTAACGTCGTCGGTTGATCGACCACCTTTTCCGTCATCCATTACAGAGGTAGATTCTGCCTACTGTCCCCAGTGTCTATCTTTTCATGACGCTAATACAGCTAGTAATCTTGGTTTTTGTCCAAAAGCGACCTGTCGACTATGTCCTTTATGTCGATCGGTTTCCTCCATTACCGTAAAGGAATCTATATGTTTTTATCAATGTGGACGTTGTGATTGGAATTCGAAGATATGTGACATACAGACCTCTCTTGTCACTTCCAACACCGAAAATGGAAATGTTAGTTTGGAAGAAGTTGAAAAGGCATCAATCGAGCTTCTTTCTCAATACAAATCACGGCTTGAAGAACGAAATCGGTCGACCGATGATCACTTCAATTCAATGCAAAAAACTCTAACTGAAATTGCCAAAGAACATGTCAAAGGTCGTAGGTCTAACTCCAGTGGTAGATTTTTTTCCAAAGCGCCAGTAACGAAACGTAATGAAAATGATGATCTCAAGGTTTGGTCCGTTCAAGCCTTGGAAGAGTCACAACGGACACGAGAGGAAAATTTTATATCATCAATCAATAATCCAGTTGGAGGAATAAGTTTGGAAAGAATTTCACTTGAGGCAAGAGGAGAAGATGAAGAAGAAGAAGACGAGCAGCCCCTCTTTCATCCGTCATTTCAAGGATTATCTACAGAAATAATTTTGTCTCAGAGAAATGGGGGAAACTTACCAGGCTCAATGGAAACATTATTGCCCCATCCTATCCCCTTACGTCCTAGAAAGTCGAGAAGATGTCGTGCAGAAATAGCAGAGAGTCGTCCAGGTATACTGGTAAAACCAAAACTGAATCCTCTTGAGGGTGACTCTAGTCTACGCACAGGACATGGTCAGTGGTGGAAAAAGGTATGTGTTATGTTATTGTTACAAACTGATACCTAGAAAGGAAGAAAAAAATCCTGTGAATTATGTTTTTAATTCTTATTCAATTTATGATCATTATTTATCTTTAATTATTTAATTGCAGGATTCAAGCGCTATTGAAGTATTGCCTCGGGTCCGTGTTTCTATTGATGCATCTGACGGTAATCGACATGCTTTCCTTGTGAAAGTATCCAATCCAACGCTGGGAGTAATTCGTTTGCGGTTGACAGCTTCCGCTTATTCAGGGGAGCGAATTTGGGATAGTACGACAATAACTACACCCTCATTGGAAAACATCCTTGTCGATCCCTTAACAAAAGTAAGTCTTGATGCTCAACTTGATACCAATATTGCAAAAGAAATTGTAACTACCGATGTTTGTGAGCTAGAACCAGCAGAAGATTCCTTTCTAGTGTTAGGGAATACGACATCGGATGATGTACCAGAAGCGGTATCCAATTGGGACGCTGGGGATATACTGGTTGATTCTAAAGTTTCAGCTGAATTTCCGGCAACTTTACGTAAAGTTGGACAAAAGACATCGGTGGCGTGGTTTGAACTTGTGGTAGTGGAACCCTCAACTAATCCTGGTGTACACTGTGCAGTGCCATTTGCTATGGACATTCAAGTGGGCGACGGTTCATGGGAGTCTTCTCTCATCCAATCCCAAGCTACTAGCGAAAGCGAAGAAGAATCTAAAGATTTTGTTTCATTTGATTTAGTTCTTGTTTGGGATCGATAAGCTTGACTAATTTTTCCTGTTTAAATTAAATTATCAATTTTATCCCTAACAGTCAAAATATATAGCAAAATAGAATTCTTGATCAATGCTATACTATTCTGTACAATTAGCCTTGGAACACGCCACAACATGCAACAGTGCATTTTTTAAAAGACCACACCCCCTCCAAATATTCTTTCCTACTTATTCCTGTGTGGTGAAAATAACCTAGAATGTTTCTGTGCTAAAAGCACAAAGCTTGTACATTATACATGTTGATGTGACAGAAAAAGTTGAGGATAAAGAAAGATCTCGTACAAGTATCCATTATTGCTTCATCGAATATTTTTTCGAATATCTACTAGAATTGCCAGGTTTCCCGTGCGCTCCGCTCCGTTTAGCTGAAAAAAAATCGACACAAACACAAAAAAGATTTTGGATTGGTTTTGTGTGGCATAATTTATTTCTATCATACAGTAGTACAATCAACAACACAACATAAACTGAAGAATGGACTTTCCTTCGCGACTCGAGAATATCGACAAGAAGCTGAGAGATAAATGGAATGATGAAATCGAGGAATTTTTGGGCAAACCGCCGTCATCGTCGAGTGATATAATTCCGTTGAAAGAGTTTGACGACGATGCAGTGAAATCATCGTTAGAAGCAATAGCATTGGTGCTGCAAATAGAATTGTTGGCCTATAATACGCAGAACGAGACAGCTAAAATCGATGAATATATAGGAGACGCGGTTAGGACAGGAAAAAATCTTCTTCGTTGGTTTATTCAGATTTATTTGGAACAACGACGGGGTCGTCGGGAGAGTGGAGGCACAATTGATTATCTTCGATCTATTGACATTCTAAGCAACATAGTCGGTATATTGAAATGGAGCGTCGATACAAAAGATAATACGAAACTAGCTCGTGATTCTTCACTATTTATTTTCTACGCGACGTTCAGTCAATTTCCTGGAGACGTAATCGCTTCCAAAGGAATCAATCATCTGATCACCGAACTATCATTTCCAAGTTTATCTCTTGAAATTCTAATGAAAACTAACTCGGTGGCTTTAGCTCTATCCTTGGTTCGTAATCTTCACTCAATGGTGGTCTCTTTCCCGGGTGCTCAAAAAGTCATCCTTAACACTGAAATTCAATGGGATCCATCTACGGCTATGAAGTCAGCCCCTTGGGCTATAGAGGAACCCTTTACAATCAACTTAAGTCTATCATGTTTAGAATTGATGAAATGGTCATTGGACGCCCCTCCATCTTTCCCAGATGAAAATTCAGAAGATAAACGAGCAGAATTGGTCATAGAAATCCTCAATCTTTTCTATGCCTTGCGTAAAGGTCAAGAATTAGTTGATACCACCACGAACAACTCTGTTTTAGCTAATGCAGTAGTTAGGATATTACAGTTGCCATTTCCAGCACAAACCAACGATGACAATGAGAATGACAATGGTATTGTTGTCAAACGAATTGAACAATGTAAATTATCAGCAATTTCGATATTAATGGATTCGGACGCTTCCTTTGGAAAGTATCTGCTTGAGATCGGCTCTCTTGACGCACTGTTGCAAATTTTGAAACGTCAGGTTGATAACGTTGTTGACAATACAAGGATAGATAGTGCTGCCACAGCGGCTATAGTTCCCATATTGGCAGTCCTGAACAAATACTCAATGGCGAACTCTGATGTTCAGCAACAGGTCAAAGCATTTGTTTTTCCCAGTGAAACAGAAAAATTGTATCAACAAGCAGTAAAAGAAAATAGAAAAACTAAAATGAGTCCACTAGATGCACCTAAAGACTCATTACGAGGAAAAATTGTTGTGTTACTGTCATGGGTAGATGGGTATATCAAACGATGCTCTGCTGAGTTAATGTGGACGCTCTGTAATTCAGATTATTCTGAGTATACCTGTCGAGTTGGTATGGGAAATGCACTAACGTTGCTCAATTCAAAAGGACTTTCACCCGTGCAAATACCAACTTGATTGTGTGGATATTTTACCACTCACCCAGCACCGAGATGAACCAACAACAGCATGTTATAATTCTTAGTGTTTCCATTTAAACGAGATGATAATTAAATTATTATATTTAGAGGACCCATAATCCTAGCTGCTGTTTTTTTACCTAGTTAACTTAGTTCCAGTTGCTATACTTGTAGACATCGTTTTGCAACTATGCTGAGTTATTTGGGCCTACACTATATAATAATATATACAGTATATGATATTCTATATTTTAAATATGTTATACTTCGAAGTACTGTACATACATATCGAAAGTAGTTGGGCTTTTCCAGTCGTGGACAATAATTGTTTTTGCGCGACAAAAATCCATGATTTGTTCAATGATATTGACAATGGTCGGAACTTTCCACTTTACAATTTACTTTGAAATTGAAAGGCAAACACGGCACATCGACGATACGATACGATAGCACTTACCCAAAAAGGAACCGAAACAGTCGAATTAAGTAATTATTATGCTAATTCTATCATGGAATGTCGCTGCATTTTCTACAACAGTTCAACGGATTGACAAGTATTACGGAGATCCTTCAAAACGACGTAAATATCCGTCCGCTGTCATTGGCGACTTTTTTCAGCGACATAATGCTGATATATGTTGCATTCAGGAGACGAAGATGGGATTGTCATTGTTGGAAAGTCGGAATGAACCATTACGATGTGCACATGTTGATGGATACGAAAGTTTTTGGAGTTGTTGTGTCGATTCTTCCAAACGAGGTTTCAATGGCGTTGCAACATATTGTAAAAAGGGAACTGTCATATCTGCAGATTCAAGACCATTGAAGGACCCAATTTTGGACGATCAGGGACGATGTGTCATGACAGATCATGGACGTTTTGTTTTATTTAATGTTTATGTACCAGCTGGAGGTGGTCAACCGCTAAGTTACAAGATGAAATTCTTAACTGCATTACGACGAGCAATGAGAAATCAACGCGAAAATCATAATAAAGAAGTTATCTTAGTCGGAGATTTAAATATTGCTCATACAGAAAAAGATGTGTATTGGGGAAGCCGTTGCTTGGCAATCGATGAAATTTGTCGGGAGGTCCAAGATGCATCATCGTCTCAATCGCTACACAAGTGGAAACTCGATTTATCAAAAACTTGGCCGAAGATTGAGGAGATCCTAGAAACCAAACAAACAATTTCAGTTACGACCACTAATCCTCGCACGAAAGAACAGTTTGAAAAATACCGTATGGCAGTACAAATGGACGACAAACAAATCTTCCTGGGCAACCACGAAGAAAAGTCTGACTATTGTGAATCCAACTTTGATTTCACTCCCTGTTATTATGAATGTTCCGAAACTGGAGATCAAATTCTATCACGGGAAGAAAACATCGCTGCGGTGACGACTGTTGCAGAACTTATGGAAAAGATTGGAAAAATCAGTTGGGACCTTGATCAACAAAAATCGATTTCATCAACAGATGGGATAGCGAGCCGGGCCTCGCCTCCAAGAAAATGGCTTGATCAAATTATTGAAGAAGACGAGATGGTGGATTGTTTTCGTCATTATTATCCAAATGCACAAGGCAGATTTACGTGCTGGGAACAGTTCAAAAATAAGAGGTATGAGAATCGAGGGGGTAGAATCGATTACACTCTCATTGATAAATCTTTATTGATACATCTTCAAAAAGGAGAAGTGAATTCTCTGCGTTGCGGTGGCTGTGACGGCCGATATTGTCAAGATCCCAACAGTGAAGCTGCTTCGCTTTGTGCTGCCACCGCTAATGGTCGATTTCAACCCGTTTCTTTTCAAGGTGGAGGAATCATCGAGGCATCACAGAAAGCATTGGATTCACAATTTGGAACGTCAGCGACCACACATATTTATACCCCTCCATCCTTCAGTGACCATATTGCAGTATCCGTTTTATTAGATGATTCGGTTTGTTCTTATAGTCTTGAATTGTCTGAACAAGATAAGTCAACAAAAGCAGCTCAACCTCACAAAAAAGTTCGAAATATAAACACATACTTCAGTGCAGCCGGTTCTGCTTCGTCTAAACAACAAAGTGTGGGCAAACAACCAGGAGCAAAAACAGCAACAGCAAATGTACTTCAAACTTCAGTCACGAAAAGAAAGGGCCAATTGTCGTCTAAACAAGAAGAAATATCAACAAAATCAACACAGCCCAACAGCAAAAAACCTCGTCCAATAAATTCATTCTTTAGTACTGCCACTTCGTCTAATAAAAGCGAGAGCAAACGACAAGAGACGAAAACTACAAAATTTGTTCCTCAAAAAGCAGCTGCGAAGAAAAAGGGCCCCATGCATGCATTCCTAAAATCAAGCCGGGACGATTCTAAGAATTAGTCAAAAGAATGAGGCATTAGTGACAGATATGACTATACGAAACCTATCATCTCAATACAAATAAGAATGTATTATTTTTGTTGTATCTTTCCCTTTCGCCGAGTGACCGGTATGTGACAAAAATCGCAAGCAAGCAAACACGAGACGAGACAAGACGATCGCTACTCAGGGGTAGTAGTTATTATCATATTGAATTCTTGTAGTGACACAATGGGGGTGTTTCGATCGTTTTGATCGATCATATATGTATATATGATTCGACTTCATAGAATAAACTTAAATGATAAATTATAGTACTCAAGTAATCATTATTCTTAGCCGAATATGTACATAGTTATTAAATAGAATCACTTAAATCCCACCATGTCATTCAATACAAGATCTAACTAAATATCTATGCAAAGAAAGGAATGAACCACCTAATTACAACACTATATGGGACCATTCTTTCCACCAAATAGTGGCCTCCAAAGAACAACAGGCCGGCAGTTCAACTCTACAGCAATTTTCCGCAGGAGTATTGTGACTGTTTCTGTTCCTGCAAAATCATCAGCTTACCAACAAGTATGGGGGAACTTTAACTACATACAACACCCCAAGCACCACTGGTATGTAAAGTATTAGTCCATGCAATCGCACAAGAAAGAGGTGGGAGGACCATGGCACCAAAGGATTCTACATGGTGGACAACTGACAATGTAATGCAACACCATCAAAACTACAAAACATTATACATTCCATCCAACAGCAAGATAAGAGGAGATACAACAAACACAATATAGTTCTTTCCTGACAAAAGTGAAGCAATCCCAAAATATTCACACCCATCTGCACCATCATCCAACAGAAAAATAATTTAAATTTGATACTTTAGTAGTAAAAAAATATTGTACTAACTTAGTCTTATAATTTTGTGATTGAAGTTTTGGGGGGGAAAGCTTCCAAGTGGATTCGACGATTTTCAATTTGATGGAATTGTGGTTCTTTTATCCGTTTTATCAACAACATCAAAAATAACAATCTCAAAACATAAAAGATACACCCTTCCCATTGAAGTAAAGAGAAATAAAGAAAAGAAAAAGCAACGGGACAACATGACGAAGATAATTACATTCGTTTCGTTGGCATCATTAATGACGATTGCCAATGGATTCTCTACAAACATAAACCTGCCGAAACAGAATCAGATGACGACAATGATGAGAGTAGAGCTTGCAGTAACCGAGGCGGTTTCAAACGATTTTGGATCTGCCATGCCCGCAACTGTTGAAGATGTTGATCCTCATGTAACTATTGGTGTCGAACCTGATGATCTTGCAATAGGTATCGATCCAGTTAAATTTTTGGAATTGATCGGAACGAAAGAGGATTTGAAGGAGAAATTCCAAGATGATAATAAGTCATGGGATACAGTACGTGTCGAAGAAGAAGCTGATAGGTTTATGATGGATGCTGAAAATGTTAATATGTATTTAAAATATTTACAAGATAGAAATGATAATCCTCAAAAATATAGAGCGGAAGCTTTAGAAAATGAATTGTCATTATCCAATCCAAAGACAGTACGTATTAATTATGAGTTTGGCAAGAGGAGGAGTAGTAGCTAATACTTACATATATTCGATATATCGTTACTGTACAAGAACATTTTTCTAATCTTTTTTTCTTTTCTTTCTATCTTTCTTTTATCACAGATTGCGACGTATGCAGCCTGGCTTGTTGGTGGTGTCTCAATTGGTGTTTTCAGGACAGAAATTTTAGCACCAAAGCTTGCATCAGGAGAATGGCACTTACCATCATTTATGACTATGAACTAATAATACAGCTATATATAGATGCTTACATTAATCTTACTTCAAAAGCAAACGATATCCATCATCAAAACATATTCATCCATAATTTTATGTCGACAATTAAATTATTACTTGTCATCATCATCATCGTAGTTCTTCTCCCTTGTACTCGCTTTGGCATTATCTTGCACACAAATAAAAAATGTGTGTGTGTGAGTTGTATATTAGAGTTCCCCTTCTTTAGATGAAAGCATAGCCTTTAAATTTATCTTTTCGCTGTATCTATTCATCTAATAAAATAAATAATCTTATTATTTTGACCTTTTGTAAATACTTTTCTTCTGCTTATATCTCTTCCTAAACTAAATTATTCAGATGGATATTATGGCCTAAACTACTTATTATTTGTAAGATTGTACAAGTAAGAAATCTAGTAAGACTAGCTAGATTAATTATGAGTTAGATAATTATGATAAGATACATATATAATAATACCTTGAAAAAAAAAATCATAGCAATCCAATCGAAAAAATTATGGCAGTCGGCAGTCGTATCACGTTTATTATGGAAGGGGGGGCGAATTAGCGCGGCAAAAATCGCGGTTCCAGCTGGAACACATGAGGGCGACAACACGACGTCCCGTTGTCCCATTGTTGCTCTTGCAACATTCCATTGGCAGCAATCGGTCTAATAATACTCACTGTAGGAAGGTAGCGGATGTCAAGCATCGATAACGAGCAAAGGAGAAGTAAAGTAGTAGCAGAAGAAGAAAACAGCAACGATTTATATAAGCAAAATGAGGAATATGTTCACTCTGTCGATTGCTGTCACAACGCTGATAGTAGCGACGTCAATTCTCACAGTTGAAGGTTTTTCAATCTCTTCTAGAACATCAGCATTATCATCCTCTTCGCCCTTATTTACGAGGACGCATCAATCTTTTTCACGCACATCGGGATATCTCAGCGTTTTAACCAATCAGGGCAGTAATTGTTTACACGATGATTCATCGGAGAGCAAAAAACGAATGGTACAGAAAGGAATGGAGAAATTCCAAGGGATAATCAAGAGAGGAACAAAACAATACACATCACAGGTAGTTCGATTTTGGATGAAATCCCGACGACCACTTCTGGCCGTATGTGCAGCATTTTTGTTCTGGTTTGGTGCTGCTGGAACACACACACCTGTATCTCACGGATCTTCTGCGGTTGCATCTTCAACGCCAACTGCAGCAATATCGAGAAATTTTAATATCCTCTCCCCTTCACTAGATACAATTGTCGATGGGTACGTTAAGGACCATATGTTTGATGATGATGTATACGATCCAGTCGAATCAATCTACAAAGAGGCTGTGGATGATAGAGTCAAAGGTACATACCCCAAAGAACTTAAGGAGACCGCTTCCTCTGTTCTCGGTCAAAATGCAATGAAGGCCGAGAAAAAGGCATCAGGAACTGGATTTGGTGGAATGTTGATAAAGGCTACCGGATTTCTTCGACAACAGGGTCTCTCCGAAATTCAAGCTATTGCTCTCATTACTGGAACTTTCGTTATTGGAGGTCCATCGATCGCCTTCGCCGGTTTTATGGTGATTGTCACTCAGAATAAGCGTTCTATGAATAGATTAATGAAGGATCGTTATGGGGACACATACACAGTCGATGCCACAGTCAAAGAAGAAGACGATGTCGATTTTCCTGATGAAGATGACGACGACGATGATGATGACGATGATGATGATGACGACGACGAGTAAAAATAGATAATTAAAGTTTTTACTACAATATAATTTGTCACTACAATCAAAAGCTACGACGACGAGTAAAAATAAATAATAAAAGTTTTTACTACAATATACTTTTGTCACTAATTACATTATAAGGCTGCATTAATTCAAAATGGGAACATTCAAGTTTTAATTTAAAGAATTAAATTAACAATTTGCGGCCTTTTTAAGATTAACCATCATTTCTTCTATTTCTTTCTCTGTATTTTTCGTATAGGAAGTAAGACGGGAAATGTGTTTTATTTGAGGTTTTCTGTCTAAGTAAAATGCACCACTCTCCAAATCGGAACCCTTCGTTCCCATTAACCATCCAATCCCCTCCGCTCCCTGCCACGTACTTCTCATGGGTTCCAAATACTTTTTACTTTCACCGTAGGCCATATCAACCGCAGGAGTTAACGTCCAACCAGGATGGACAGATACGGTTTTTATGTCTGGATATAGTTTAGTGTATTCTTCGGCAAGAAGTACTTGTCCACGTTTTGCATATGCATATGCGAGTTGTCCATCGTATTCAGCTGTGGCATCTTCCGACATTGTCGCTGTGGCCCAATCAGGGAATGGTACATTATACATTCCTCCACTACTAACAAATACAATTCTAGGATCCTCCGAAACTTTGAATTGAGGAATTAATAATTGTGATAGTAAATATGATCCTCCTAAGAAATGAGATGCAAAAGTTACTTCATTACCCTCGTCAGTAGTTTGTTTATCATTCAATAACACCCCACCGTTACAAACGAGAACATCGACCTGCTTTTCTTTCTCTTGTAAATTTTCTACCGCCTTTCTCACGGAAGACATAACACCCTAATAATTATTCGATAATACGGAGAAGAAGAAAAATTGCGCGAAGAAATTTTGTTAGTAGTTGAACGAACGAAAGTAGAAAAAAGAAAAGCACTGTCTCATCATAAAAAAATGGATTTATTAAACTTACCAAATCAACAAGAATAATCTCTACCGTTTCACTCGATGTTGCCTTCATAATTTCTTCTTTTGCCTTTTCTGCTCGATCTTTAGAACGACAAAACATGTACACACGACCACCTTTGGCTGCTGCATATGTTGCTAATTCTTTTCCGATACCACTATTGGCACCAGTAATAACAACAACCTTGTTTGTTAGGTCAACACCGTCGGCACCTGGTTGATTTAATTTGATTGTAGACGAATCTTGTACTGTTCCTGTTGGATAAGTTGCGGCATGTTTGAGGTAACCCGTGGCCGTAAAATTCTTGCGACCATACAGATAGAATGCAGTGGATGAAATAATTTGTCCCATTTTCATTATTATTTTTGATTGGATTTGATTTGATTGTTGCGATTTGTTTTTTTTGTGAGGATGATAAACTTTGAAAGTATGAAATTGAATGTATTGTGGTTAGGTCTGGATGCTGCCTTGAAAGCGACTTGTAAGTTCAAAAATAACTTCTTGAGTAGGGTTTGCGATTTGGTTTTCTTTCAGATTATTGTCGTCGACTTCATGATTGTACATTAAGCCGTGCTGACGCAATGAAGAATTCATCACTTGGCCTAATTATCGATGTACGACTCAATCACGACAGTGATAAGAAAACAAATTTTAGAGATACAAAATCTCTTGAGAAAGAGGAGTTGGCAGCTAAGGATAAGCTCTGCTCCCATTTGGTTGAGAATTCTAGTCAAAGGACAGTGAGGGTTAGTTACAATATGTACCAGGCAGGGAAGATTGCAACACAGCCACCACCACCACGAAGGTTCTTGACTAGAAAAAATGACACCATCAAATGGGAAGATATGATAGACAAAGGAAATCATCTTGATGAGATTTAGCAGCTGTAAGGACTATGTAATTCTTTCTGATGGGACCAAAATTACTGTGCACTGATGGATAACTCAACATCATATAGACAAACCCATCCATCAATCCCCTACCACCATGCAATCATAATTTACCAACATATACAACACTCTCCTCTCTTTGAAGTGAAACGCACGATACATTAATTTAGTCACAATCATCCAATTTCACATACGCACCAGTAACACTCCTCTGTATTTATGATGGTTTTAAGTCCATTTTATTACTACAGTACAGTACAATTAGGAGTACTGCACACAAAATACCAGTACAGTACTTACTTAGTTGTTAAATACAGGGGTAGAGGGGAAATAAATAAGTCTTTTTTATAAGTTTCACTAAAAACAGCACGTGCTTTTATTGAATCAAATCAAAGTTCGTAAATGTATCATCGTTCCACATGTATCGCGTAAATCTAATTACTGCCTGAGCAGTTTTTCAAACAAAAAATAAACATCTGCCTGTTCCAAAGCCTTCCTTTGGCCAGTGCTATTTATTTACAGCATGTAGTGTTTTGTATGGTCAGAAGACCTAAAAATGAGATGAGTTGAACGAAAAACAATCACAAGAAAACGCATTTGAAATAATTCAATTCGAATTGTGTACCGAACTACCGAACAGAGGCTTTAATTAACACAACGACAATACCACGAATAAGGTAATGCAAGTACAGCAATAGAGCAGCAAAGGGATATAAACTAACAAACAAAGCATTATTACATTCAAAAGACCTGCTGCACGCATACTGTAATAACACACACACACACACACACACAAAAACGGACATCATAAAGAACAGTATCTTTATTAGACACTTGACTTGTAAATACTCATTTGTATTACTTTATATCACTTTTTCACGACGGTGAAATAGGAACCGCCAGAGGAAAGTATCACGGGAAAAATAGAACACTATGTCTCGACGCAGAGGAGAATTTGAACATCGAACCTCGATCTTTGAGGGTGCCTTTCGTGCCTGGTCACATTTAGGTGGTCTTGGACCGGAAGAATTGGAGAACAAGCCATCGACGGACTTGGACCCACTTTCGAATCCAATCGAAAGTGATACTCGTTTGTTAGGCAAAAAGGAAAGTAAGGCGGGATCTGTTAATCCCAACGGTACTAAACGCAGACAGTTCCCATACGAACCTTTACCCCGTTCCGGTCTAGCACATCCCTACGTTCAGGCAGTTTTAAGTCCATGGCTTGGTCCCGATGCCGACAATGATGCAATACAATTGGGATTAACGACACTCCGTACCTGGTGGCAACATCGTCGTAAGGGTGAAAGTGGATCAGCTATTGCTGCATTGGGGACGGATAAAATGAAGGGCGTAGTGGAAGGATATACCCGCCATTTTTTTACACTAGCACATTGTTTAATTATTAATGACAAGGAACAACCACCAAGGACACTCCATGCTAAAATGAAAGAACTTGAAAAGGTCCGGGGGAAACGAAAGAAGAAACGTACACAAGGATCAGACGACGGTAAGATGAATCCGATGGGTATGGGAGGGAACGGAACGGATGTTGCAGCCGGAATACTAAACAACCCAAACTTATCCCCACTTGAACGTCTCCATATTGCACAACAAAGACAATTAAATGATGGAGGTGGTATTAGTGGTATCGAAGGTGGTATGATGGGTGCTGATCCGTTACCAATAATTAACATCAAGAACAGATGTGTGCCGGGTAAACCAGATTTGCCTGGGATTGTTGACAAGGTTAGTCGTGCGGCTACACAATTAGCACACTCTGGTGGGGGTAGAGGTGCACATCCCTCGTCAGTACTATCGTCGGGTGGTGGAATGGGAGATGGGGACGATGCAGATTCCATCCCCATTGTGTACATATCGGAAAATAGAGATATTATGATTGCCATGACGGTCGACGGGATTACCTGTGCGCATTGTGTCAAGATTGTTGAGACAGTACTTAGGGGGTGCAATGGAAACAAATCACCCATTGATGGTCTACTTGATGCAGCCGCTGATCGCACTTTGAATGCTATCTTAATCCGAATCGACAGGACAATAAATGCGAGACGTATTGCTTTAGAGGCTGCCCGCAATCTTGCTATGGTCGGATATACTACCCTTGCCAAGACCATGAGCTCGATTGTAGATAAGAATGGTAGCCAAATGAAAATATCGCATGATGAATTCGACGTTGCATTTGAAAATTTAGGACAAATGAATCCGAAGGATATATTTGATTGGAGTGCCCCCTGCTCTTGCCCCGACAATGGAGTTGCTCGCGACGATTGTGTCAGGTAAGATTTTTATTTATAAATATACAATGCTTTCTTTTTGTAACGTTATATTGTTCCCACGAGTATCTTCTTACCAGTTGTTTTCTTACTTTTCCTTTCCATACATCAGGCACGGACAAATGAATAGCGCTCTTATTGATGCATTTGAAGATAGAGCAACCGCAGTTCATCGTTATGTTTCAGGTGAAATTTCTCAGCAGAAAATTCAGCCACCACAGCAAATTATGATGAACAACCAATTCC
>Ga0115007_10001519_pt1 | contig 14840 bp, 18 predicted proteins | sample ArcOceMetagenome_2_FD_87166 | JGI IMG/M metagenome (GOLD analysis project Ga0115007, IMG submission 87166) | Marine eukaryotic phytoplankton communities from Arctic Ocean - Arctic Ocean ARC135M Metagenome | ecosystem: Environmental > Aquatic > Marine > Oceanic | place: Arctic Ocean | collected... | reverse complement strand
TCTTAAAGTATGCATGTTATATCATTCATACTACTAAATTTTCGTCAATTACACAAGGGTTTAATTCCTATGGTAGATTCTTTTTTTTATTAAATAAATTTACATCTCGGAATAAGACAATAATAGTTAAGTAATTGTTAGTCATAATGGTCGTGATTCATGATAAATTTGAGCAAATTTACGAATTATTTTCTAAATTTTCGATGTAATCTAGTGCACCTTGGAGATTTTCAATACGACTAGCGTATATATCTTCGATATCAATATCAAACTCATATTCAATTTTTAGGACTAATTCGATAACATCTAATGAGTCAGCCCCCAATTCTTTTGTAAAATTGGCATTAGGTTTAACTTTACTTGGTTCAATTCCTAACTGATCCCCTATAATTACTTGTAAACGTAAAAGATTTTCAGACATAATTCTCCTATTTGAGTAGTGTGACTTATCACATAAAAGTGTGCGTAGAGTATGCATTGTTAATTGTAATATAAAAGAGCACATATTTCAACTTTACTTTACTTTGTTAGCGAATAAATCGGATAAATTTTGTTACTTGATAGAGGCTTAATTGATTTAAGCTATAAACCGGAACATTTTTTTGTTGCGCTAAATTTTTTAATTTAAAATTTTGCTTTAAATGTTTTTTCAAACCAATAATTAAATTCGCTTTACGGATATCATTCGTTAAGACAAATTTAACACCCATTTTTAATAAAACTTCTTTAAGTAAATTGTTCGATAAGGAATATGGATAAATGACTAATTTTTTCGATTCTATAATCAAAGCCTTTGGTTGATTTATTAAAATCCAATTTTTGTAATTTACATTAGCGGATTCATTTACGCTATTTCTTCTTTTTACTGACGGATTTTGATAATTTTGAAATTTCTGACATTTTAATTTGATATTTTCTGTTATAGAAAATTGTCGCACTTGACTAAGCATAAAATTATCACGTAAAAACAAATCAACAGAATTTTTAACATTTTCATGGATAGTCCAAGAATTTGGATGATTTATTTCTATGACAATTTCAAAAGCGGGATAAGCTTTTCGTTCTAGAATACTTTTTTGAGTCCCTCGACGTTTGGCTTCTTCATCACTTAGTGTAACATATTGAATCCCACCAATTAAATCTGCTAATGACGGATTTTTAATCAAATTTTCCAAACAATTACCATGAGTTGTCCCTACAAGTTGAACTCCTTTTTCTGCAATAGTTCGTGATGCTAAAACTTCTAAATCAGTTCCAATTTCATCAATAATAATAACTTGTGGCATATGATTTTCAACAGCTTCAATCATAACTTGATGTTGTAACTCAGTTTTTGTAACTTGCATTCGTCTTGCACGACCAATTCCAGAATGTGGAATATCACTGTCACCAGCAATTTCATTCGAGGTATCAATGATAATAACTCGTTTTTCCATTTCATCGGCTAGAACTCTTGCGATTTCACGAACAATAGTTGTTTTACCAACGCCCGGCTTTCCAAGAATTAATATAGATTTTTCTGATTCCAGTAAATCACGAATTACAGAAATAGTTCCAAATACAGCTCGACCTACACGACACGTTAATCCATTTATTAAAAATTGACGATTTCGAATACAACTTATTCTATGAAGTGTTCTTTCAATACCTGCTCGATTTTCATTACTAAATTTACTAATTCGTTTTGTCGTATAATCAATATCTTGCCACGAAATAATTTTTTGTGATAAATATTCGGGCCCTTTAATAAAACGCGCTTCAGGTCGTCTTCCTAAATCTAATATAATTTCGATAAGTTGATCACGAGAAGCATGATGATTTAACTGTTCTTGCAAAAAAAATGGTAAATTTTCAATCAATTTTTCTAAATCGTCATTAGAATCCATTTTGTACACATTTATTATAAATTTCTAATTTAAACTATCCTAAATATTAAAGTCTAATTTAAATTAGATCCACTTTTTTAATTATTTATACTTATTAAAGATTTAAAAGTTGATGCATCTAAAACTGCAATTTGAGATAACATTTTACGATTTAAATCAATATTTGACTTTTTAAAATTATTAATTAATCGACTATAAGGGATTCCATTTAATCTAGAAGCTGCATTGATTCTACTAATCCAAATTCTCCGGAAAATTCTTTTTTTTTGTTTTCGTCCCACGTATGAATAGCGTAAAGCTTTCATTACTTGTTGATTTGCCACTCTAAATAAAACTGAGTGTGCACCTCTATAACCACTTGCAAGGGATAAAATTTTTTTACGACGTTTACGAGCTACATTTCCACGTTTGACTCTAACCATTTTAATTTATATTAATAAGGTAACATTAATTTAATAGATTTTATATCTCTTGAATTTACACAAGTAACTTGAGATAATCTTCTTTTCTGTTTATTTGATTTTTTCATTAAAAGATGACCTTTAAAAGCATGACGACGCAAAAAGTTATTATTACCTGTTCTTTTGTATCGTTTTGCGGCTGCTTTGCGAGTTTTTAATTTTGGCATAAGCGTTTAGCGTTTTTTATTAGAATAGAATGTTTTAAAATAAACTTTTGATTTTAAAGGATGAGAATAAGAAATTTGATCACCGTATTTCTAATCAACAAAACAAGCATGACTTGGATTTTCTTTTATATATTGAATTGATTTTGAAATACAGAGTAATTTATTTACACTTCTCCCACACAATAAGTTATTAATCGTATAGTATTGAATTATTCGTTCTTTGTCAATAATAAATGAGGCGGGAAACGAAAGTTCATCATTCGTTAATAATTGATACTTATTTGTTATTATGTAGTTTAAATCAGAAATTAATGGGTAATTTAATTCATTTAATCCACCTTGGCTACGTCTTGAGAATCAAATAACCGAATTTTACCTAATCGATTTTTGTATACTCCTACAATTGAAAATTTAGGTGCCATTTTTCAATTTAAGAACAATTTAACATGTTATAAATTTATCTTATGAAAATTATAATTACAAAATAATATTAAAATAAAGTACGGCCAACAATTTATCGTTATATATTTTAATTATTTTATAATATTTTGTGTTTAATATCTTTAAACACAAAATAATTGGAACTTTTTATTTCTCTTCCTTAACTTCTAGTAATTCATCAAGTGCGAAATTATTTGTATTGGTACCACTGTAATTTACGTTCTCAAAGCGAACAACTGCAGGATAACGAATCCCACTTTGATCCACTACTGCTACAGTTCCGATTTGATTAAACCAATAAGATTCTTTTCTAAGAATACGGACTGTTGAACCACGATTTACCATAATTATCAAAAATTAAATTGTTATATAAGTATATTATAAGTTTAAATTATTATTTTTAGATTTTTACAATAAAAGTTTAAAAAGAGTTGGTTTTAAGATATAAATTGTGTTACTATATATATAAGAACAAATTTATATTTAAAAAATTAATTAAAAAATTAAAAATGGATCGTAATACAATACAGAAACTTCTTATTGGATTATTTATTTCAGCTTGTCTTTTTATTGGTCTTAGAACTTTTAATATTGCAGGCTTTAACGATAATCCATCACAGGCAGAAATAAACACTAATGTTAGTAGTTCAAGAATGACCTATGGTCGATTCTTAGAATATTTAGAAATGGGTTGGGTAAAACAAGTAGATTTATATGATAATAGCCGAAATGCTATTGTACAAGCTTCTAGCCCAGAACTTGGAAATCGTCCTCAATCAATTCGTGTAGAAATACCAGTTGGTGCTTCACAACTAATTCAAAAATTAAAAGAATTTAATATTGATTTTGATGCACATCCTATTCCACGGAAAGGTCTTTTAGCAAGTATTGCGAGTAATCTACTTTTACCAGTAGTTTTTATTGCTGGTTTAGCATTATTTTTCCAAAATTCAGGTGGTTTTTCACAGAACTCTGGATCATCACCGATGAATTTAGGGAAATCACCAGCACGATTTGACCAACGACCGGATACAGGTATTACATTTGATGATATTGCTGGTATTGATGAAGCAAAAGCAGAATTTGAAGAGATTGTTTCTTTTTTAAAAGAACCAGAAAGATATACGTTAGTTGGAGCAAAAATACCTAAAGGTGTTTTATTAGTCGGACCTCCCGGTACAGGTAAAACATTACTAGCTAAAGCAATTGCAAATGAAGCAAATGTTCCATTTTATAGTGTAGCTGGTTCAGAATTTGTTGAAATGTTTATTGGTATTGGTGCCGCTCGTATACGTGATCTTTTTAAGAAGGCTTCGGAGAATACACCTTGTATCGTTTTTATTGATGAAATTGATGCTGTTGGACGAGAACGAGGAGCTGGAATTGGTGGGGGAAATGACGAACGCGAGCAGACTTTAAACCAATTACTAACTGAAATGGATGGGTTTAAAGAAAATAAAGGTGTAATTGTAGTAGGTGCAACTAACCGTGTTGATATTTTAGATGCTGCATTATTACGACCAGGACGTTTTGATCGTCAAATTACTGTAGGTTTACCAGATCGTTTAGGTCGAATTGGGATTTTAAAAGTTCACGCGCGTAATAAACCATTTGCAGAAGACGTTTCATTAGTTCAATTAGCGAACCGAACACCCGGATTCTCTGGTGCTGATTTAGCAAATTTACTAAATGAATCAGCAATTCTAGCAACACGATATAAAAAGCAAACAATCTCAAAAAATGAAGTTAATGAAGCCGCAGATCGTATTATAGGCGGAATTGCTGGAGCGTCAATGGAAGATACAAAAAATAAAAAATTAATTGCGTATCATGAAGTTGGACATGCAATTGTAGGTTCAGTATTAGAAAATCATGATGATGTTGAAAAGGTAACCTTAATACCACGTGGAGGGGCAAAAGGTCTTACATGGTTTGCACCGGAAGAAGATCAGACTTTAGTCTCTCGTTCTCAATTGTTAGCACGTATTATAACTACTTTAGGTGGACGAGTAGTTGAAAAAGTTGTTTTTGGGGATCCAGAAATAACGACAGGTGCAAGCAATGATTTACAACAAGTTACAAATATTGCTCGACAAATGGTGACTCGGTACGGTATGTCAAGTATCGGACCAATCGCACTTGAAGACAATAATAACGAACAAATGTTCTTAGGTGGAGAATATAATGAAGCAATTGCAGATCGAATTGATGCTGAAGTTTGCAAAATTGTCAATCATTGTGAACAAATCGCGACTAAAATTATTTTAGATAATCGAGTTGTAATTGATTTAATTGTCGAAAAATTATTAGATGCGGAAACACTTAATGGTGATGAATTCCGTCAACTTGTAAAAGAGTATACAGTTTTACCAAGTAAAAGATAGCTTGTTATTAAATAATTATGCAAATAATAGTAAAATTGCATAATTATTTAATAATAAAAATCAAAATTTTTTTTAGATAATCCTTAAATATTGTTTTTACACCCTAGTTTGGGGAGATAAATTTTACTCAATTAGGTCATTTTGATCTAATTTAATTACCCGCTGCTCAAAAGTTTTTTCAGTAACAACGCTTATATAATTTACACAAACAAACAGTATGTTAATTGTAAAATTTGCTATTCGTGGTTCAAAAATTACGTCGTTTATTCACGATAATTGGACTATGGTTCTTAGCTTTTTGTTAACCATGGTCTTAGGTATAATTTATAGAAATAAAAAAATAAAAAATTGGAATAAAAATATTCAAATACCTGATCCAAAAGTTTGAGCATTTATATATGACTGCATCGAGCCGGATTCTATTTATGAATTAGTAAATCGACCTAGGGAAATAGTATTAAAACAAATGTTAAATTTACGGCCAGAAGCCGGTCCAATCATTATATCTGTGCAGCTTTTCATTTTGTCATATATAGTTTCACGTCAGGCAATTAAGCAGATGACTATTTTGGGGATTAGTTTCTTCGTTGATGAATTTAAAATTTTAGCTGTAAAAACAGCAGTAGAAATTTTTACTGGATTAATATTCTTCTTTGTTCCAGTTGAAATTGTAAGCTTAACAAGCACAGTAATAAATGCTATAATAATTGTTAATGTTGCTGATTTCGACTGTAATAATTTCGTTTCAAAAGTGACTATGGACCGAGTTTCTCAAGAAAAACCTATAGGGTTTTTGGAAACATTCTCAGAAAAAATTACGAAAGTTTTTATTAAAGGTACTGAAGATCTGGAGCTATACGTTCCGATTTACAATGATAATAGTTTTTGCTTTTCAGAATATAAACAAGTTGAGGTAAAAAAACATGATTCGACTGACTATAGCGAAAAAGCCGTACCCTATATAAATCGTTATGGAGATCGCAGAGGGCATATTACAAATAAAAAAGTTGAGCGATTTGAATTATAAACAAAACATATGTACAGAATAACCTATATTTAAAAATTGGAAATTTTTAATATAGTGGCTCGGGCTTGTTGACAAGACAATTCATCGCCATACGAAAATGGGTCACCCAATTTAATTTCTTCGGTTATTGTAAATTTCTCTATTTTTAACTTTATCCAATTTTTTTGAAGAAAATACCAGAATACGTTACCAGTTAATGAAAATAAACAATACAAAATACAAAAAATATTTAAATTTTATTCTTAATTATTAAGAATAAAATTTAAATGACAATAATTAGTTTTTTACAAAAATAGCTTTAGATTCAGCAATTGCTTCTTTTAATGCAGTTTCTGCTTCTTCTGTGAATTGGTTTGTTGTAGTAACCGCTTCAAGATATGATTTTTTCGACGTTGTTAAATATGAAAGTAAACTTGCACAATATTTTTTAACATCAGCTACTGGTAACTCATCTAAATAACCATTAATTCCAGTATAGATTAAGGCTACTTGTTGCGCAACAGATAATGGAGAATTTTGTGGTTGTTTTAAAACTTCACGTAATCTTGTTCCACGTGCTAACTGTTTTTGTGTTGCTTCATCTAAATCTGAAGCAAATTGCGAGAAAGCTTCTAATTCAGCGAATTGTGCTAATTCTAATTTTAACTTACCTGCAACTTTTTTCATTGCTTTAGTTTGAGCAGCAGAACCTACGCGTGACACTGAAATACCAACGTTGATAGCTGGACGAATACCCGCGTTGAATAAATCATTTGATAAGAAAATTTGTCCATCCGTAATCGAAATTACATTAGTCGGGATGTAAGCTGAAACGTCACTTGCTTGCGTTTCAATAATTGGAAGTGCTGTCATACTTCCACCACCTAATGCATCACTTAATTTTGCAGCACGTTCTAATAAACGTGAATGTAAATAGAATACATCACCAGGGTAAGCCTCACGTCCTGGAGGACGACGTAATAGTAATGACATTTGACGATATGCCATTGCTTGTTTAGTTAAATCATCATAGATGATTAATGTTGCTTTTCCATTGTACATAAAATATTCAGCTAAAGCTGCACCAGCATAAGGAGCGATATATTGTAATGTAGCAGGGTCATTCGCACTTGCAGCTACAACGATTGTATATAGCATTGCACCTTTCTCTTCAAGTACATTTACAACTTGAGCAATTGTAGAAGCTTTTTGACCAATACCAACATAAACACAAACAACATCTTCTGTTTTTTGGTTAATGATTGTATCAACTGCAATTGCAGTTTTACCTGTTTGGCGATCACCAATAATTAATTCTCGTTGACCACGACCGATTGGAATCATCGCATCAACAGATGTAATACCAGTTTGTAAAGGTTCACAAACCGATTTACGACTAATAATACCAGGAGCCATAGCTTCAAGTAATTGGCTTTGTGAACTTGCAATTTCACCTTTTCCATCAATTGGGGCACCTAAAGGATTAACAACTCGTCCTAAGAAAGCTTCTCCTACAGGAATTTGAGCAATTCTACCAGTTGCTTTAACAGTACCACCTTCTAAAATTTGACGGCCTGTACCCATTAATACAACACCAACATTGTCATTCTCTAAGTTTAAAGCGATACCAATTGTTTTGTCTTCGAACTCTAAAAGTTCACCACTCATTACTTGGTCAAGACCATAAACTCGAGCAATACCATCACCAACTTGTAAGACAGTACCAATATTATCTACCTTAACATCTTGATCATATTGTTCAATTTGTTCACGGATAATACTACTAATTTCGTCTGGACGAATATTTATCATTGTATTATTTTTTAAGATAAAAAGTTAATAAAAGATTTTTTTATAATTAAATTTCTAAAATAGTATCTAAATGTTTTGCTAATTGTTGTAATTGGTTTTTAATAGTAAAATCAATTACTTTTGATTGAGTTTTAATTAAAAAACCACCAATTAAATTAGGATCTACCGTGATTACTAATCGAATCTCTCTAGCGTTTGTTAATTCTTTTAATTTTTGAATTAATGTAGTTTTCTGCGAATTATTAAATGCTGACGCAGTTGCAACTTCAATCATTTTTATTGAAGCTGTTTCATATACTAATTCTAAATAAGTACTAATAACAGCTTTTAAGACACTAATTCGGTTGCGATCTACTAAAACCATTAAGAATTTAAATGTTTCAGTATTTATTTGTGACTTTAAAACTTTAGCTAAAACGTCACGTTTTGCCTGTTTACCAACAACGGGACTATTTAAATATTCTGTCAATTCAACAGTTTCACTTAAAAAAATATCTAAGTTTTGAAAATCTGCAGTAATTTGATGCATGATATTTTTCTCAACTGAGAAATCGAATAAAGCACGTGCGTAAGGGGCTGCAATTCTTGATGTTAATGGATTTACACTCATAATAAATCTCCTTCTAATTTATTAATAGTCTCATTAATTAATGCAGTCGCACGTTCTTTTAGTATAAATGTTTCTTTTGCACGAGTCACTGTTCGTGTTAATACAAGAGAAATAATTTGTTGTTTAATTGCTAAAAATATTTGGCGTTCTTTCGATCTAAAAGTTGCTAATGCTCGTTCAAAACGAATTTTTAAATCTTTTTTAGCTTGAAGTGCTTCAGATTCAAGTAATACTTTTTTTGTTGTTATAGTTTCATTTTTGATTTCACTAATAACAATGTTAGCTTGATTCAATTGTTTTTCAGCTTCACTTAAACGTTTTTTTGCTTCGTTTAATCGATCTTCTGCATCTTGAACACCTTTTACAATCGTTGTTTTTCGCTCTTCTAATAATGATCCTAAAAAGTCTCGACCAGTAGAAAATAGAATTGCAAGTAATGCAAGAATATTAATTAAGCCTGTTTCTAAAATATCTGTATTTAAACCAATACCTTCGTGTTCGGCAAGTAATGTAAAAATTTGATCAAAATTTTCCATGTTTTCGAGTTTTTATATAAACTGTTCACTTATAAAAAGGAAAATTACGTTTAACAAAAAATTTAGATTGATAATCTAGTTTCAATATTAACACATAAAGATTGAACGATCTCATCTAAACTATTAAGTGCTATGTCCTTTTTAGCAAGAAGATCTTTTGTAATAGTATCTAATAAATTATCAATATATTTTTGAGAAATATTTAATTCAACTTCTAAGATTTCTTTATGAATTTTTTGTGAGTTTGTAATTTCTAATTGGGCTTCTTTACGGACGCTATCTAATTCTTGTTCATATTGCGTTGTTAGTTTGTTGGCTTCGGATAATATCTCTGACGCTTTACCAAGATTAGTTAAGATATATTCTTTACGCTCTTCAATAATAGTTAATAAAGGGTTATATAAAATTGTATTTAAGATAACCATTAATAATAAAAATTGAATTGCTACTAAAGGTAAAGTTGCATCAATATCAAATAGTCCACCAGGTCCACTAACTTCCGAACTTGAAATTAATATTGAAAGATTAATCATATAAAATCTATATGTTGTACTATAGAATTAAAATTTTTTAATAAAAACTCACTATTTATATTTAATGAGTTTTTATTTTTTGAGATAATTGGTACTTATTCTAAAAAAAATTCGAATAAGCTTGAATAAATAATATTAAACGTTGAATGGATTAGCAAATAATAATGCTAAAGCTACAACTAAACCGTAAATAGTTAATGCTTCCATGAACGCTAAACTTAATAATAATGTACCACGAATTTTGCCTTCTGCTTCAGGTTGACGAGCAATACCTTCAACAGCTTGACCAGCAGCGTTACCTTGACCAATACCAGGGCCGATAGCAGCTAAACCAATTGCTAAACCAGCAGCAATAACAGAAGCAGCAGAAATAATAGAATCCATAATAAAATTTAAATTGTAAATGTATATATAATTTTTAAAAAATCTAATTGAATTAATAAGAAAGAATTATTCAAGAGCTTCTGCAATATAAGCAGCCGCTAATGTCGAGAAAATTAACGCCTGTACTGAACCAGCAAAAATTCCAAGTAACATAATTGGTAATGGAACTACTAATGGAACTAGTGAAGTTAACACAGTAATTGTTAATTCATCAGCTAAAACGTTTCCGAATAATCGAAAACTTAGTGATAACGGTTTTGTAAAATCTTCTAAAATATTAATTGGTAAAAGAAGTGGAAGTGGTTGAATATATCGTTTGAAATATCCGAACCCTTTTTTACTTAAACCTGCATAGAAATAAGCAAATGAAGTTAATAAAGCTAATGCAACGGTCGTATTGATATCATTAGTTGGAGCAGCAAGTTCTCCTTCTGGTAATTCAATTAATTTCCAAGGGATAATTGCACCTGCCCAGTTACAGCCAAAAATAAAGAAGAATATCGTTCCAATATACGGAATCCATTCTTTATAAAAACTTTCACCTAATTGGTCTCTAGCAATATCTGTAACAAACTCAACTGCCGCTTCCATAAAATTTTGCCAACCATGTGGAATTCGGTCAGCATTAGCGGTACCTAAGAATGAAAATACAAATAAAATTAGAAAAACAAACCAGATAACTAATAAGACTTGACCATGTACTAAAAACCCAGCAATATTCCAGTAAAAATGTTTTCCAACTTCTGCCTCCGCTAATAGTGTAAACGTATTTGAATAAAAAATTTCTGGGTACATAAAATCTAACTAATTTAGTAAATTACCCAATATTAAAAAATATACAGGAACAATTATAATTATAAACAGTTTCGAGTGATTTTCGGGTTATTTTTATAAAAAGGCTCTATTTTTAAAAACATTTGTTTACTTTATACTTCAGTTCTTTTTTTATTGTATAAATTTATTAAAATGTTTAGCTTACATTAGAATAAATTTTAAATCGAATTTAAAGCTTAGATAAAGAGTGACAAATACTGTAATTTTAAAAGATTTAAAAAAGTAATTAAGCAACTAACAATTTATTACATCTTATGTTTACTTAATTATTTTTTTATGTTCACATTAATGGCTTTAATTTCATTAAAGTAAAAAATAAATATTCATTAAAACTTTCATGAATATTTATTTTTTACTGTAACCACTCATAACCTTTATCTTCAAGTTCTTTAGCTAATTCAGCCGAACCTGTTTTGACAATTTTACCATCTTGCATAACATGTACATATGTTGGTTTGATATAATCTAATAAACGTTTATAGTGCGTTATTAAGATAATGGATTTAGAGGGGTTCATGAAATCATTAATTCCATTTGAAATTATTTTTAACGCATCAATATCTAAACCAGAATCAGTTTCATCCAAGATTGATAATTCTGAATCTAATAAGATCATTTGTAAAATTTCATTTCGTTTTTTTTCACCGCCCGAAAATCCTTCATTTACATTTCGACTTAAAAATAACGGTGACATATTAACTAATTTTAATTTTTCGTTGACAATTGTCAAAAATTCAATAGGATCTACCTCTAGTTTATTGTAAAATTTTTGTTTTGAATTATAAGCAAGTCGTAAAAAATCTTCATTACTAACTCCTGGAATTTCAATCGGATACTGAAATGCAAGAAAAATTCCCAAGTGAGATCGTTCTTCAGGTTCAAGTTCCAAAATACTTAATCCTTTGAAAAAAATATCACCATTTAAAACTGAATACGCTGGATGACCAGCAAGAACTTTAGAAAAAGTACTTTTACCTGACCCATTTGGTCCCATAATTGCGTGAATTTCACCTTTATTTATTTTTAGGTTTAAATTTTTCAAGATTTTATTATCATTAATCGAAACTTGTAAATCTTTGATTTCTAAAAGAGGAGAATTTAAATTCATTAGCCAACACTTCCTTCTAATTTTAAAGTTAATAATTTATCTGCTTCAGCAGCAAATTCTAATGGTAATTTTGTAAAAATATCACGACAGAATCCACTTACCATTAATTCGACTGCTTTTTCTAAACAAATACCTCGCTGTAAAAAGTAAAAAATTTGCTCTTCACCAATTTTTGACGTTGAAGCTTCATGCTCAATCTTTGTTGTTGAATTTTGAACGGAAATTACGGGAAAAGTATTTGCATTCGAAAGATTTCCAATTAATAAAGAATCACACTGTGAATAATTTCTTGCTCCAATAGCTTTAGCAGTTACATTAACTAATCCTCGATAACTATTTTTTGATTTACCAGCAGAAATCCCTTTAGAAATAATTCTACTTCGTGAATTTTTCCCAATATGAGTCATTTTAGTCCCAGTATCCGCTTGTTGATAATTATTAGTCAACGCAACAGAATAAAATTCACCTTGAGAATTATCGCCCATCAAAATACAACTTGGGTATTTCCAAGTAATTGAAGATCCAGTTTCAACTTGTGTCCAAGAAATTTTAGAATTTGCACCTGCACATAAACCACGTTTTGTTACAAAATTATAAATTCCACCTTTTCCGGATTCGTCGCCTGAATACCAATTTTGCACCGTTGAATATTTTATATTTGCATTTTCTAAAGCAATTAATTCAACAATAGCAGCATGTAACTGATTTGTATCATATTGTGGAGCTGTACAACCTTCTAAGTAATTTACTTGACTATTTTTTTCAGCGATAATTAAAGTTCGCTCAAATTGACCAGAATTTTGATCATTAATTCTGAAATAAGTCGATAAATCTAAAGGACATATAGTATCTTTTGGTATATAGCAAAAAGATCCGTCTGTAAAAACAGCAGAATTTAAGGCTGAAAAATAATTATCCCCAATTGGAACAACAGAACCTAAATATTTTTCAATTAACGTAGGATGCTCATGAATTGCTTCAGAAATCGATGAAAAAATAACCCCACATTTACTTAACTCTTCTTTGAATGTAGTACCTATAGATACACTATCAAATACAGCATCAATTGCAACATTTGATAGTCGCTTTTGTTCTGTTAATGAAATCCCTAATTTTTCAAATGTTTCTAGTAATTCGGGATCAACTTCGTCTAAACTCTTTAATTTTTTTTGAGATTTTGGAGCAGAATAATATATTACATCTTGATAATTTATTTGTGGGAACTTTAAATATGCCCATTCTGGTTGCTCCATTTGTTGCCATTTTTTATAGGCTTTTAATCGAAAGTCTAATAAAAATTGTGGTTCACTCTTTTTCCCTGAAATAATTCTAACAGTTTGTTCATTAAGTCCTTTTTCAATGATATCTTTTTCAATGTTCGTTGAAAATCCGTATTGATAAGTTTTATTTGTTAATTTGGTTATGTTTGTGTTCAAAACCTTATTTGATTCATTAATCATATGATTATTAAAATAAAATGTATAGATGAATTGTATAAAGATATTAAATTATTAACGAGTTGTAATTTAAACCAGGCTATCTGCTTCTGTTTTAGTAGATATGTTTGAAATGATCGAAATAAAAAAAAACTTACTTCTGTTTATATTCTTTTGAGATTAATGAATATATATCATTTAGTATTAAATTATAATAATATTATTAAAAAAATATTTCGGTATTTTCACTTAAGTTAATCTTTTCATATAGGGTTCCTTTTTTAAAGATTAACCTACAGTTTTTTTAAAACCGAATGGAACAATTTTTTGCAATTAATACGATAGTAAATTCTTTTGTCAGTAAACATGCGTCATTTTTATTTATCAGCTTAAAAGTAAGTTCTATTAGTTTTCTATCTTTCAATACGGAAAATCCATAAATGATTAGTCGTTTTAATTATGCCCATTTTTTGTTGGAACTAGTTTTCTTAAACCAATAAGTAACCAATCTACATAAAAAGAATCAAGAATTAACGATTTCTTCAACTGCTGGTAATAATGGTTTACTAATTTATTTTCGAATTCTTCCAGCTGATCAGAAAATACAATGTTTTTGTCGAAGTTGGGTCAGGGGCTAATAAGATAAAAAATCGATCTGTTTTTCAAAAATTAATAAACAAAAAATTAAAAGAGAATGACCTCTTAATGGTCACTAAAATTGATAGATGTAGTCGAAATACTCTTGAGTTTTTAAAATTACAAGATTTTTTTTTTTAAAAAAATATTATCTTTGTTGCTTTAGATTTACTAACTTCAGTAGATTTAGCTATTAATAAGTTTATGGCTACAACTTTATTAGTTATGGCGAAATTTGAAAACAATCGACGAAAAGAACGACAAAAAAAAGGAGAATATCAGAGACGTAAAACAGTAATTAATAAAACTTTGATTCAAAAAGTTAAACATTTTAAAGAAAGTAAAAAGTTATCTGTTACCGATATTACCAAGCGGACTGGAATAACTTGTACCACTATTTACAAAGTCTTAAAAGAGCATTTAAGTTATGTTTCAAATCGATTAGTTAAATTGGAGGAAACAAATAAACCAGAATAAACAAACGTTGGTTGAGGAGTTGAATTCAGATCACTAAATTTAAAAGCTAACGTGTGAACGATTAAAATAACTTTTTTGAAGATAGACATAATATTGAATTTGTTTTTTTATTATATAACTTCTATTATA
>Ga0115007_10001518_pt1 | contig 14855 bp, 12 predicted proteins | sample ArcOceMetagenome_2_FD_87166 | JGI IMG/M metagenome (GOLD analysis project Ga0115007, IMG submission 87166) | Marine eukaryotic phytoplankton communities from Arctic Ocean - Arctic Ocean ARC135M Metagenome | ecosystem: Environmental > Aquatic > Marine > Oceanic | place: Arctic Ocean | collected... | reverse complement strand
TTTGAGCTCTGCATTAATGTCTCTACTGCACTATTTACAGTTTCCACAAAGATCTCCTACGAAATTAGTCATTATAATATCGCACTCTAACGGTGCAATTTTAGCGCGGCATCGCCAAAAAAGCGCACAAAAAAAGAAGACTTATTAACTCTCAATAAAACCTGTGTTTTGAATAATCCTCAAAAACACAGGCAAGCTACTGATTTTTAATAAATTTCTATTTATGTACAGCCTAATTAGCATGATAGTGAATGCATGACACACTCATTATCGCACTATTTTAAAGCACGAATCATACCAAAAAGAGAAAAACGCACCATTATTGACACCATCGAATCTCAAAACAGCTATGAATTTTAGCATTACGTTTAAAATCAGGATCAATCGTTTGTGCCGTAATATCTTTAATATCGAAAGCACCTAGCATTTCGTAGTCCAGCTTAAATTTACGGAAATTATTTGAAAAGATCAGCACTCCATCTTGACGCAAGAGGCGCATAGCCAATCGAATTAACTCAACATGGTCACGCTGCACATCCAACACATCGCTCATACGCTTTGAATTTGAAAAGGTAGGGGGATCCATAAAGATCATGTCATACGCAGGTTTACGCTGCTTTTTTAACCATACGATGCAGTCAGATTGGATGAAATGATGCGCTTTATCGGCAAAGCCGTTAATCGCCATATTCTTCATTGCCCACTGCAGGTACGTTGCGGACATATCAACACTCGTCGTACTTTTTGCACCACCGATGCCAGCATGCGCACTCGCCGTCGCCGTGTAGCAAAACAGGTTTAAGAAATCTTTACCTGCCGCATTTTGCTGAATTTGATGACGCACAGGACGGTGATCCAAAAACAGACCCGTATCCAAATAGTCATGTAAATTAACTCTGAATTTACAACCATGCTCAGCAACTTGGAAAAAGCGACGACCCGTACCCTGCTTTTCGTACTGCTGAGTACCCGTTTGGCGCTTACGCTGCTTTAAGACCACACGTAGCGGATCAACACCCAGCGCCTCTGGAATAGCCGCCAGCACATCTTTAAGGCGATCAAAGGCTTTTATCTTATCAATCGATTTTGGTGCCGCATATTCTTGAACATGCACCCAGTCTTTATAAACATCAACGGCCACTGAATACTCTGGAATGTCGGCATCATATAAACGATAGCATTGGATATCGTTTTGCTTACGCCATTTATTTAAGGTCTTCAGGTTCTTTTTCAAGCGATTAGCAAACATCTGTGCGGCGTCGCTTAATACAAGCTCTCCCTCCGCTTCTTCAGCTTCTGTACCTTCTTTAACAAGACGGTTCGCATATAACGTATACAGGAACAGCCGGCTATCAATCGGTCCGTTATTCAAACGGTATGATTTATCGGTTTTTAAACCCACCGCTTCACATAATTCAGGGTTACCCGTAAAAATACCTGCTTTCCAACCACCAAACTCTTGCTTGAGCGTATCACCTAAATCACGGTACAAAAACATTAGTTCAGAGCTTTCACCTAAACGTTCACCATAAGGCGGGTTAGTAATAAATAAGCCATTTTCTTCACATGGGCGGACCATACGCTGCACTTGAGCTTCATGCACTTTGATAAGGTGGTCAACACCCGCTCGTTCAGCATTGGCAAGCGTTACATCGAGCATGCGCTCATCTTCATCTGCGCCAAAGACGTGCAGTTTAAACGCGGTAAGGCCATCAATACGGCGCTGCTCTGCTTCCTCCTTCATTGAGTCCCATAAAGAAGCATCATGCTGCTTCCAGCGCTCAAAACCAAAACGATCGCGCAGAATACCTGGCGCGATATCAGCCGCCATCCATACGCCTTCGATCAATAAAGTCCCTGAACCACACATAGGATCAAATAATACAGGGAGTTCATTACTCATTGCGGGCCATCCTGCGCGCGTCAGTAGCGCAGCAGCAAGGTTCTCTTTTAAAGGGGCCGCGCCCGCTTGAGTACGATAACCCCTACGATGTAAGCTTTCGCCCGACAAATCGATAGAAACGTTTAGCTTTCCACCATAAATATGCGCATGCACGCGTAAGTCAGGGCTTTCACGATCAACCCCCGGACGCTCTCCCGTAATCTCACGAAACTGATCGACAATCGCATCCTTAACTTTCAGTGCACCAAAATGCGTGTGATTAATCGATTGAGTTTTACCGGTAAACGAAACCGCTAATGACATGCTTGGATCTAGATGATCACTCCAATGCACTCGCTGAATGGCGTGGTACAGATCATCAGCCGTTTCAACACTGGTCTCAATAATAGGTAACAACACACGGTTAGCTAACCGTGACCATAAGCATGCACGGTAGGCTTCAGCCAGAGAACCCTCAAAGGCCACACCGGTAGGCATCAATTTTACGGACTCTGCCCCTAAAGCGGTTAGCTCATCTGACAGCATAGATTCCATGCCTTTAGGGCAAGTCGCTATAAATTTCATATTTTTCCTAAAAAAGTTAATCGCACAACTCCTTACGTATCAATTAGTTGCACTTTCATTCAATTATTACGGTTTTTTGATGATTTTTTTTCAAACGTGTTACAGCGTTTTAATATAAATTTTAACTCACTGAAACAACACCGTTATTGCAGGTGCTAACAATCAAAAACATCAAACACCATAGCGATTATCAATCGCACTTTGTTCGTTAATTAGATATCAATATAGGCCTGTGTTGCGATAAATACCGTATGCATACAGACACTGTGTGAATATTTAGTCTCAGATATTCATGTTCTCAATCATAACGTATGAGAGGTTTCTTTATATGAAGAGACAGAAAAGAGATAAGACATCAACGCTGTTTAACCGAGGTTTTGACGCTGGTATTAACGGTAAATCACGAGATTCTTGCCCTGTACAAATTAGCGAGCTGCGCAGTCATTGGATGAGCGGCTGGCGTGAAGGTAGAGATGCCCACTGGAGCGGCATGGAAGGAGTTTCCGCCATACAGGCCACCCCTGGACTCCACTAACATTCACATACCCTTCAACAAAACAGGCTCCTCGATTGGGAGCCTTTTTTGGAAGCGCGTTGTATCCAACAACCTTTACCCTACGACAAACACTACCGCTGACTTACTGACGTCGCTTTAATGCCTCGATTGCTCTCACTGACTCGGCTACCAATGCTGGACCTTTATAAATAAAACCCGAATAAATCTGTACTAAGCTAGCACCAGCTTCTATCTTCTCAGCGGCATCAAACCCTTCCGTAATACCGCCAACCCCAATGATAGGTAGTGCACCATTAAGCTCATGGGCCAAAGCCCGGATAACCTTAGTCGACTTGTTACGCACCGGTTCCCCACTAAGCCCGCCCGCTTCATTCTGCAAAGGGGAATCCTCAACGCCTTCTCTAGATAGAGTTGTGTTGGTTGCAATCACACCATCCATTTCGTAGGTCTTAAGCGAATCAGCTACCATGACGATTTCTTCATCGGTCATGTCCGGTGCTATTTTCACCGCTATCGGCACGTATCTGTCATGTAGGTGCGCTTGACGTGCCTGCTCGTTTTTAAGTGACTCAAGCAACGTATTCAATGAATCGCCAAACTGCAATGAACGAAGTCCAGGGGTATTAGGCGAAGAAACGTTAACCGTAATATAACTGGCACGCGAATACACCTTGCGTAAACAATACAGATAATCGTCATTAGCCTTATCATTTGGCGTGTCTTTATTCTTGCCAATATTGATCCCTAAGATGCCTTTGTAACGAGCACGATCAACATTGGCAAGGAGTGTATCCACACCATGATTGTTAAAGCCCATACGATTAATAATAGCGTTGTGCTCAGGAATACGGAACAAACGGGGTTTAGGATTACCGATCTGCGGTTTTGGCGTTACCGTACCAATTTCTACAAACCCAAAACCCAATGCCGCTAAACCGTCAATAGCAATGCCGTTCTTATCCAACCCCGCGGCTAAACCGACAGGGTTAGGGAAACGAATCCCCATGACTTCTACTGGCATATCCAGCTTTTCAGCACCCAGCAAAGTAGGCACGCCTAAAGACGCCGCTAGGTTCATACCACCCAATGCTAGATTATGAGAACGCTCTGCATCCATGCTGAACATGAGATTTTTTGCCAGTGAATAGAACATATCAAGACCGTTTCTGAAAAAAGACAAGTCATTATAGCGATGCGACCTTGGTTTTACATCCTCCTATCAGCCTCGTTCGATAGATTTAAACTTTCCATTTTGATCAAAATGGATATTAAAACGACCATGTATGCCATCGTGCATCAAAAAAGGCTTCAAAATAGAGGCTGGAAACTGCACGCGCCGCCCATCGTTCGCGCGCGTATGCACCATAACACTTGGAGTCTGGTACTGCTTTAGATAAGCGTCTGGAGAGATATGTAACGTTACAACTATTGAATTCATCATGTTTTTTAAATAAAAGAATGTTATTTACATCAGGGTTAATCATAAAACCTCGTTGATATCATATACCCCATACCCAATAATACAGAATAATTTTGCTTTGCTATTAAGGATCTAACCTAGGCATGCGCGCACTTCCTCTTGTTTTTTGCTTTGCTGTAGCGTTACTTTTCACCATAGTTTCGGCGCCTGTCCATGCCGAAGTAAACGCTTATTTAAACCGCTATACCATTACCCAAGGCGATACTGTCAGGCTGACCATCGAAGCAACACAACAAGGACAAGCACAACGTCCCGACCTATCAGCATTGACAGCCGATTTTTCCTTGCTCGGCAGTAAAAAAATGACGATTTCCAGCTTGCAAAATGGTAGTAGGCGAGCAACAACACGCTGGCAAGTATTGATGCGCCCCCGCCGCAGCGGTGATCTAACGGTTCCTGCTATCCAAATTAACGGCGAGCGCTCATTCCCTATGACACTGAGTGTTTTAAGGACAGTCGCAGGAACAAGTACATCTACAGCTCCTACCTATCCGAGCTATTCACCTAATTATTCGCCGAGCACAGCTACCAACACTCAAGGTAGCCAAGCGCCCGGGGCGTTAGCATCTCCAGCCGATGCTAGCGCTATACGCATTACCACTAGTATCGACCATACAGAAGCGTATGAAGGTAGCCAGCTACTCTACACTGCGACACTAAGACACAGCGCCCCGCTCGATGAGCAAGCTGTGTTTTCTGATCCCTTTTTAAATCAAGCGCTGATACTTCCTATGGGCGAGGAAGAAGTATCCGAGGTTAACGTTCGAGGGATACCTATTACCGAGCGCAAACAAACCTATGTTGTTTTCCCAAATGAGCCAGGCAGCTTTATCATTGAGCCGCCACTGTTTGCTGGCACATTAGATGGCGGGCAGTACGTCGAAGTGTTAGGTGATGCGATTGAATTAGCCATCATCCCTCGTGCTAATGATAATTCTGCAGGCTATTGGTTACCCGCCTCCAAGGTTACCATTAACGATAGTTATGACCGGCCTGATCATTTAGAGCCCGGAGTTTCGATCACCCGAACCATCACATTAACCGCTGAAGGCTTACCGGCTTCCCGCCTTCCCTCTCTAATGCGATTAACAAACGAACTGGCTAATATTGAGCTCGTCAGCACAGACCTGAGCGAGTCGTTTAACGAACAAGGGCTTGTCGGCCAACGTACGGAAACCATTCAGATTACTTTTAGAGAACGCGGCGAAGTGACGCTACCACCGATTGATATTCATTGGTGGGACACCGAAGTAGATCGCGCCCAGGTCGCCTCGCTCCCCCCTGTTGTTTTACGTGTTGATGGTTCTACGCAAACCCATCAATTACCCACGGCAATCCAAGGTACGGATAACAGTAAAGGCTCTACAATAAACGTAATTGATGAGAGTGAAAACGCATCATCAACGGGCACCCCCCGTTCAGTTATAGCCTTAATTACACTACTTGCAACAATAAGCATCACGTCATCACTAGGCTGGCTATACACCGGCAACCGCTTACGCAAGCTCCGACAAGTTCAAGCTAAAGATCGTGAAGAACTGTCCGAAAAACAAAAAATCAAGCGTGAAAAGCAGCTTCTCGCTGATGAACAAATAGCATTCTCCGCTCTACATAAAGCATGCTCATTGAATAAACCTGAATTAGCGCAAGCTCGTTTGCTGGAGTGGGCCGCTCTATTCTGGCCTGATTCCCATCTTTATAACGGGCGGGATGTCAGTACTGCTGCGCGCAATAAAACGTTAGAGTTCTTGATTATTGATTTAGAGCAACATGTATACAATAACGCCGGCGACCCTTGGCAAGGCGACCTACTTATTCAATCATTGGAAGGTATACGAGAACGCCAACAGGCTCGTCGGTAAAGACAACAAAAAACGGTTAACGATGGACGACATCCATTAAACTGATGCGCGTAATGCTGAGCGAAGGTCAGGAAAACTAAAAATATACCCTTGCGCAACCAATGCAGTTGGGTAGACATGTTGGCCTGATAACAGCAGTTCACTAGACTCGCCCATTACTAATTTGAGTAATGCGGCCGGCACCCTAAAAAAGGCTGGTCGATTTAACGTTTTTGCTAATGCCTGCGTGAAGGTCATATTCATGACAGCCTCTGGTGCTGTGGCATTAAACGGGCCAGATAGTTGATCATTATCGAGTAAGAAGCGAATAATACCGACCTCATCTTCTACGTGTATCCACGACATCCATTGGTCACCTGATCCCATAGGTCCACCCAGGCCTAATTTAAAAGCGGGGAGCATTTTTGCCAATGCTCCACCTCTCTTACCAAAGACAACACCGGTTCGCACGCAACATACTCGCGCCCCCAATTCTTTTTCAGCCGACAATGCAACATCTTCCCATTGCTTACAAAGAGTATGCTGAAAACCCTCTTGTACTGTGCCGTTTTCAGACAACGGGGCGGCATCATCATGCGGACCGAAGTAGCCAATGGCGGAGCCACTAATAAAAGTAGCGGGCCGTTGATTCGATTCGCGCAAACGCTGGATTAACTCTTTTGTAAAGTCGATCCGACTGCGTTTTAATAGCGCTTTTCGGGCGCTTGTCCAGCGCCTATCAGCAATAGGAGCACCCGCCAAATTGACGACCGCATCTATAGTTATATTGGGCAACAAACTAACGTCAGATAGCATAATGGCATCGACACGACTGCTAAACTGAAGCTTCGCCCGCTCTGGATCACGGCTTACTAACATAACCTTATGACCATCGGCCAATAAAGACTCCGTTAATCGTCGACCGATAAAGCCAGTGCCGCCAGTGATCAGATATTGCATTGTTTTCGCCTCTTAAGGTGAAGGTATTTTTATCATTTATACGGTATCCTAAGCCCCTCAGATCATTCTAAGTTTAGGATAGCCGATGTTTACAGGAATCGTGCAGGGGCAAGCCGAAATAATCGAGCTAGAGCGCCGCGATCAATTTATGAAGATGCGAGTAGCGCTACCAGCAGGTCATACTAACAATCTTCAAACCGGTGCGAGTATCGCTATAAATGGCACTTGCTTAACAGTGACAGGGTTTGATGAATCTTCTGTTCAGTTCGATTTAATTCAAGAAACCCTTGCTGTCACTAATTTAGGTGAACTTAACGTCACTAGCGTGGTTAATTTTGAACGCGCTGCTAAATTTGGCGACGAAATCGGCGGCCATTTATTATCAGGCCACATCAGTGCAACGGCGCAAATATGTGAGATTAAACAGACAAATGACAACTGCATCATTTGGTTTAAAATTGATGACGCATTAACACCATATATCCTCGCCAAAGGTTTTGTCGCACTTAATGGCTGCAGTCTGACCATCGGGGCGGTCGACGGTAATCGTTTTAATGTGTACCTCATCCCGGAAACCTTAAGTATTACTACCTTTGGTAAGGCTCAGGTCGGTGATCGAATCAATATTGAAGTCGACCCACAAACCCAAGCCATTGTTGATACCGTAAATCGATATCTTGAAACCCACTCGCCATTAAAGTGATTACTGTCTCTCTATGTTAAGCCTGACCTACCTACAACAAAGTGTTTTCTTTTTCCGCCAACATTTGGGCATGATCGCAAAGATTCAATTGCCCTTCCTCATTACTATTAATGGATTGGCCCAATGGTTTGATATTTATAGCGAAAAAGAACAAATAGCTCAGCAATTCGCCGTATTATCTATCTTAAATCTAACCATACTACCGCTCTATTGGTCAGCGACCATTGTTTATATGCAATCGGTTTTAGAGGGACGTCCACTCTCTGCTTTTCAATCTCTGACGCTTGGCTTGTCTCGCTGGCGCCCCTTACTGTTGGCCTTTATCCTAACCGGATGCGCAGTCTTTGGCGGCTTAATGTTTATAATTGTGCCGGGTATATTTATCGGTGTGCGCTTAGCCTTTGCGGATTATATATGTGTGGTAGAAAAGAAATCTGCCCTCCAAAGCTTAAAACAAAGCTGGCAGGACACTGATGATTACTTTTGGCCTCTTCTGCAAGGCTTAGTTATTTTATACCTAGGTATTGAGTTAATTAATTACCCTGTTGTTAGCTTTTTTCAATCGATGGAAGATCGTCAATTTCTCATCGAGCTACCGATACTGGCAGCACTCGACTTACTCAGCGCACTGATCACCGTCTTTGCTTTTAGAATGTACTGCCTCATGCGTGAAGAGACCCGCCCGCAAAACCAATCGACCAATCAGATGCCAACAGATAACAATACCGGATCTGATAATCCCGGAATCAGCGATAACAATGATCGCTCCACAGACAAACCGACTAGCAGGCAAGATGACACCTCTTCATCATCAGATTCATCGGATGGAGGCAGCGACTAATTTACTCTGGTTGTAAAACCAGTAAAATAATCATCCCATATCGCATGAGCTAACGGATTAGAATTGTCAGCATCAAACTGACCTCAGCATGACCAATCTTTGCAATGAGCCAACCACCGGTTAAAGATTAACGCGTTTGAGGGGTACTAGATGTCGGCAGTTCAATCCGCTTCAGAAACTAAACTTACTAAAGCTCTATTATTGGACCCCAACGGGGAATTTTCCAATTGGTCTCAACGCCTAAAACAATCCGGCTGTACGTGGGATGTATTTTCAATTGATGACTACGAAACCCTAATCAGCCGCTTAGCTTCAGCTGAATACGACGCTATCTTCATTGCGTACGATCTTAAAACATCGCGTAAAGCAGAACTACTTCGTCGCGCAAAGAAACAAAGTCCAGCAACCTTACGTTTTCAGCTAGGGTTAACTGCGGAGTCGGGTGATGAAAAAAAGGTCCGCCAAGAGTTACTACACCGGACTTTTGATACACCCACTAACTTTCTATATATTCAAAAAACAGTTGAATACCTATTGAAAGTTCGCCGTATATTACACAAGCAATCACCACAAACCCTCGTTCACCAACGCGGCCACATTCAACAACCCAGTTATATAATTGGACTATTTGAAGCCGTTGCTATGCTAGGTGATAGCCATGATCACATCGCTTACGTATTGGAGAACGATCCTCTATTAAGCGCGCAAATTATAGCCTGGGTAAACACCCCTTTCTTTGGTGAACATACCACCGTACTTGGCGTGAAGGACTTAACCAATGATATTAATTTACGTCGCCTACGTGGCTTAATTATACTCGCCAACCTTTACCGCACTTACCCACCACATAAAAACTGGCAAGCATTCTCTTTTGAGCGCTTAGTTCACCGCTCTATGCTAGTTGCACAACTGGCTTACGATATCGCTAAAGACGCCAAATTAGATAACACCTATTGCGAGCAAAGTTATTTAGCAGGCTTGCTGCACGATACTGGCATCATGATTTTAGCGTCACTTCACCCGGCCAAATATCGAGACATGTTATTAGCTATGGAAGTCGAGCCGAAAGCGCTCCATAACGCGGAGAAGGCCATTTTCGGTGTATTCCATGGTGAAGCTGCAGCCGCCCTACTCATGCATTGGTATATCCCTCCCCGAGTGATGGAGGCGATTTTATTTCACTCCCTACCCATATTGTCCGATGACACCCGATTTACCCCACTAACCGCTGTGCATGTAGCTGATACCTTATTGCCCTCGATTTGGAAAGCAGGTGAAAGCGAAATGCGCAGCCAACTTTCGCAAGCCTATTTAACCCGCACGGCTCAACAGGCTAATCTCCATCGATGGAAATTATTAGCCACAGAGTATCGTCAACACTTGCGAACGTAACCATTAGACCGCTGCTAATTGATCAATAATATGCCCACCGATGGGAATAGCAGAAGTAGCAGCAGGCGATGGCGCATTACATACAAATAAACAGCGCTCAGTTTTTACAAAATGAAAATCATCCAATAAGCGGCCATCTTTCGACACCGCTTGAGCACGAATCCCAGCAGGGTATGGCGTCAAATCCGACAGTCTTAACGAAGGGCAATACTTCTGCACTAACGATAAATAGCCTGGCTTATATAGGCTATTTATCATCTCATTGATGCTCGCCTTAAAATGTTGACGAACAATGCGGCGCAAACCGGGGTAGCGAAGCATTTCCCACGTATCTGAAACACTGATATCTGATTTTCGATACCCTTCACGCTTAAAAGCCAACACAGCATTAGGACCAACCGTCACGGTGCCATCAATCATCCGTGTTAAGTGAACACCAAGAAAAGGCAATTCAGGGTCAGGTATAGGGTAAATCAAATGATTAACTATCTGATTATGCTTTGGTGGCAATAAGAAATATTCACCTCGGAAAGGAATGATCTTGAAATCGGGTGTCATCCCCAAAAGCCTTACAAGCCTATCTGCCATCAATCCGCCACAGGCAATTAACTGTTTAGCTTGATAGTTATCACCTTGCTGGGTGGTTATGGACAAGCCAGTATCACTCTCTTGCAGGCCAACAACCTCTTTATTATAAAGCACAGAGCCCTCTGCCTGCTCTACCTTTTCAAGCATGCGCTGCGTTATTTGGGTATAGCTAACAATACCCGTTGACGGAACAAAGATAGCACCTACACCTGTAATGTTAGGTTCGCGTTCTTTTAGGGCGAGCTGATCGAGAACCTCAATCGGGAGCTCATTAGCGACACACCGGCTAATGAGCTCCTCCATACGTTCAAGCTCTATTTCATTAGTCGCTACTAACAACTTCCCGCACTGGTCATATAGTATTGACTCGTTATCACAGAACTCACGCGTAGCTAGATTCCCAGCCTTACAAAACTTAGCCTTTAAACTACCGGGCTTGTAATAAACACCGGCATGAATAACTCCCGAATTGTGACCCGTTTGGTGTACCGCAGGCGTTGATTCTTTTTCAAGCACCAGCACAGAGCAACCTGAATACCGCTGCTGCAATTGCATCGCGGTTGATGCCCCTAAAATACCACCGCCAATAACAACAAAGTCATAGAGCTGCTGCATAACCATCCCGCCCTTTATTATTTGGATAGATTAATATTCAGTAAAAGTGACACACCCTTTCAAAATAACGATGGCCGCTAGATTCCTAGCAGCCATCGGTTCTTACGCGCCACCTAAATCAACTCGCATGCGCCATAAACACTCTTGGAATAACTAAGCTAGCAGGTTAAACCATTGCGGTTTGCGTCGTTATCGAACGACGTGAATACATAAATAATGTAACGAATGCGATAAGCCCGATAACGTTTAGCCACAGCGGAGCATGAGGCCACAACATGCTTAGCGCCAATAAGCCTGACAACAGACGCAAGGCTATATTTAACGGCCCTTCTAAATAGCCTTCCATAAAGCCGACAAAGGCGTACATACCGAAGAGTGCAAAGATAAAGATGGTGAAGACCTCTAACGGTGAGCCTCCAATAAAGTTGGTATAAGCAAACAGCACAGGCACAACATACAAGCCTTTTGCTATTTTCCACGCCATTAAACCTGTTTTCATAGGAGGGGTTTTAGCGATGGCCGCGGCGGCAAACGCCGTCAAGCATACCGGCGGAGTTACGTTAGAATCTTGAGACAACCAGAAAATAATCATGTGTGCAGATAGTAAAATCATCGACAACGCAACAGGGTCTAATGCTTGCTGCAACAACTGACCTTTAAAATCAGAAGGTACCAATGCAAGTAATGATTTAGCGTCGATTTCAGACATAGGCGCAGCCAACAAAGGAATCTTATCGGGGTCCACCAGCATAAAGATCATCTTGGCCGCCTCGGGTAAAGCGCCATTCATCATCAACTCAACCAACTGATTTTCTGCAATCAAGTTGTACAACGCAGGTGCTGACAAGGTCGCCAACACAATGTAAGCCGCTGTGACAGGCAAACCCATGCCAAGCACCAAAGAAGCTAAAGCAATCAATACCAAAGTAATCAGTAAGCTACCACCGGCCCACTCAGTGACCATTAATGAAAAGGTATTACCTATACCGGTCATGGACACGACATTAACCACTAAACCGACCGCTATCAGCAAAATAGCCGTTGTTGCCATATTTCGCGAGCCTTGAGCTAAGGCATCAAAAATATCGCGCAAGCCCATTGGATTTTTAGAAATCCACGAAGAAACGATGACCGAAATAATAGAGATACCCGCCGCATACGTCGGTGTAAAACCATAGATAAGCAACGAGACTAAAACGGCTAACGGCAAGAGAAAATGCCAGCCTTCTTTAAAGACTTCCTTAACCGGACGGCTATCCAACTCGATCGCATGAGCATGACTACGCATCGCTTCAACGCGAACATAAAAGCCAACAGACATAAAATACAACAGCGCAGGTAATGCAGCAATAGCGATAATATCGACGTAAGGAATCTGAGTATAAGACGCCATGATAAAAGCACCAGCCCCCATAACAGGAGGCATTAACTGACCGCCAGTTGATGCAGCCGCTTCAACACCTGCTGCAAAGCGTGCAGGGAACCCAGCGCGCTGCATCAAAGGGATAGTAATAACGCCGGTAGATACCGTATTAGCAACCGATGAGCCTGATACAGACCCCATTAAACCAGAGCCTAACACGGCAACAAAACCCGGCCCGCCAACAAAACGACCCGCCGCACAACGCGACAACTCGATAATAAAATCGCCGGCGCCAGATTTAACTAGAAAAGCACCAAACAAAATGAACATAAACACGTAAGACCATGAAATACGGGCAATTTGGCCAAACATGCCTTCCGACGTAAAGTAACTGCGATACAGTACAGTTTCGAGACTTAACCCGGAAAAACCGAACATACCGCCAATATATTGTCCCCACCAAAACACATACGTCAGCGCGACTATGATTAAAGTTGGAATAAACCAGCCAGTTGTACGGCGCGCCAACTCTAAAGCAATCGCAATCGCTAACAGCGAGAAAACCCAATCCATAGTCGAAAATTGAACACCACGGGCATATAAGGCATCTTCAAATAATATGAGGTAAACAGCACACCCAACGGCCGCAGCCCCCACTATTATATCCAGCATTAAGACGGAGCGGCTCTGAACGCCCTCCCCTTTAATCATCGGGTACATGAGTGAACACATGAGAGCAAAACCCGCAAAGTGGATCACAGACACCCACAGCTCAGACATCGTCCCTAGTGTATTAAAATAAATATGAGCCAATGCAAAAAGAACACCGGTCCAATAGAGAAAACGACCTATACCGCCCGTATCTGGACGTTGCGTTAGCTCAAGGCTTTTGAGTTTTTCGGCTATATCGTCTTGAGTGAGGTCTGGGGACTGAGACATAAGAGCTACCCGAAATCTGAAAAATCGTTAGAAAAATAAAGATAAGACATACTCCACCAGCACAGTGGCAGAGTATGTAACTGCCTACGCTTACTTAGCGATTAGACGATCAGGGATCGTAAGGCCTGCTTCTTTGTAGTAACGCGCCGCACCCGGGTGCAGTGGGACAGGTAAACCTGCAATCGCTTTTTCCAATGCCATTGCTTTAGTCGCTTTATGGATACCGTTTAGGAAAGGCAGGTTTTCATAAACCGTTTTAGTCAACAAATATACATCTTCTTCTGGCACATCAGCGTTAACGGCTAGGAAGTTTGGCTGCGCCATAGTATTGATATCTTTTGTCTGACCCGGGTATGTATTTGCTGGAATCAAATAACGAGTCCAAAGCTCATAATGACCGTTAGCACGTGCAATCTGTTCATCAGTAAAATCAAGAACCGTCACATCACTGCCTAATGCCGCATAAGCACGCGTAATAGCCGATGTAGGAACGCCCGAAGGGATATTCATACCATCGATAGTGCCGTTTTGTAGCGCATCAGCCGATGAGCCGTAGCCCATGTACGCTAAGTTGAAGCTATCAGCATCGATACTAAGGTTACTCAAAATAGTACGTCCAGATCCCTCAGTACCTGAGTTTTTGCTACCAATCGAGAACTTATTACCTTTCATTGCTGTAAGATCGTCGATCGTGCCGGTTTTCACGTAATCCGTTTTAACGGCAAATTGCTCGACGTTTTGCCATAACATTGACACAGAACGTAGGTTCTTTTGCGGGCCTGATTGCTCCAGCTTACCTTCACCTTCCCACGCCCATGCACCGTACAGGCCTTGCAATATAGAAAACTGAGCTTCGTTTTCGCCCATTAACTTAATATTTTCGCCTGATCCTGCCGAGTTGATGGCAGAAATAGAAATACCTTTTGTAGGTTCAAGTTTAACTTTAGCCAAGGTAGCTAAAGCAACGCCCACCGGATAATAAGTACCGCCTGTTGAGGCAGTAGCCATTATATAGGAATGTTTGTCAGCGGCTTGCGAAAAACCGGATAAGCCACCTAATGCGCTAGCAGCTACCGCTACCGAAATCGTTTTTAGCAAGGTACGTTTGCTGATTGTCATGTCGTCACCTTTTTATTTTGTGATTGTTGT
>Ga0115007_10001516_pt1 | contig 14874 bp, 16 predicted proteins | sample ArcOceMetagenome_2_FD_87166 | JGI IMG/M metagenome (GOLD analysis project Ga0115007, IMG submission 87166) | Marine eukaryotic phytoplankton communities from Arctic Ocean - Arctic Ocean ARC135M Metagenome | ecosystem: Environmental > Aquatic > Marine > Oceanic | place: Arctic Ocean | collected... | reverse complement strand
TTAGATCATTATATTACACAACTAGGACTACCACATGAAGTTAAATTTCAGAGTGACTTGTCTGTAAGTATTGTGCAATTAGGACAAGATTTAGATTTTGACAATTTATCTAGAGGTGAACGCAATCGTTTAATTCTAGGATTGAGTTGGGCGTTTAGAGATGTATACGAAAGTATGAATTCTGCGATTAACTTAATGTGCATTGACGAATTAATTGATTCGGGAATGGATAGTGTAGGTGTTGAAAGTGCGTTAACTGCTCTAAAGAAAATGGAACGTGAACGTAATAAAGATATTCTACTTATCTCTCATAGGGATGAATTGATTGGTCGTGTTAATAGTGTATTACAAGTTACGAAAGAGAACGGATTCACTACATTTAACACAGAGATGGAAGTAATTGACACATAAAAAAAAGATTGGCATTGATAAAGAACCTGAAACAAAGGAAAATGCAAATGACGCTCACCAGATTGATATTGATCTGGTTGGCGATGAAACTGATACAATATGGGTTTACGAATCAGATTTCAATAGTATAGAAATCATGCGAAATGTTGGTGCTGATATTCTACAAAAAATAAGAGCAGCAAGTGGAAAAAGATAATGTAACATATCAATGGACATACGAAGGTAATGTAGTAGATGAGTTGCCTGAAGGATGTGAAGCATTTGTTTATTTAATAACAAATACTGTTAGTGGTATGTTATATGTAGGTAAAAAACTAGCAAAGTTTAAAACTACCAAACCACCACTCAAAGGAAAAAAGAATAAAAGACGTGGTACTAAAGAAAGTGATTGGAAAGAATATTTTGGTTCCAGTGATAGACTTAATGCAGACGTTGAAGAACTAGGCAAAGATAGTTTCACACGAGAAATTATTCATATGTGCCCAACAAGAGGCATTGCCAGTTATCTAGAAGCACGCGAACAGTTTGAACGCAGAGTACTTGAAACAGATGATTACTATAATGGAATCATCAATGTTAGAGTTGGCGGCTCAAAAGTTCTTAAAGAACACCTAAACGAAACTAAATCCTCGGGCAAATGAAATTATACTTGACAGGAACTTAAAATCATGTATACTTAGAACATAAACAAATTAAAACTAAAACTAAAACTTAAACACCTCTATAAACAAACACTTAATCACTCCTCTCTGGCACACCCCCTACAGAACCCTATAAAACTTAGATGGATAATACTGTTACCGTATTCGTGATGAATCTGCCGCCTTTGGGGCGATGTCGATGGACTTCCACGTGTTTCTCTCTGGTCATTGCACTGGTCTGACCAACCGAAAAGAGTAGGCTCTTCTGAACTATTGAAACCTACGAGTAGTCAAAATCCGACGATATGGAAATTGATGTTCTTGCGTTGCTTGAAGCAGCATGTAATAAGAGGTACAGCGTAACCGCCTCCCCCAAGTGTAAAATTGGGTTTGTTATATCGAAGTGTGATTGGGTGATAGGAAAAAACTTTCTTTTCATTTAACAAATTTTTCACTTTCGCTGCATAAGCGAAGTGTGGATCAAGATCCTGGAAAAATATATAATAGTTGTAGAATAGCCCAATCATTGATATATAGTAATAACAGTTAGAAACAATTAGATTAAAGAAAATAACAATAAGAAAAATACGAATGAGTGTAACGAATGAGATATTTTTTGAAGTTGTTCATTGCGAAGCAATGTTATTATTATGTTGTGCCTTGCGCCAAGATATAATGTTGTACAGAAACATATAAATATGTTTATATATATAATTAGGGAGTTCTATGAGTACAATGTCATTAAAAGAAAGATCACCAAAAGCAATGGAATTTGAAGCATTTAAAGATGAGTTCATTAAGTTTACTATGGACGTAGTGGAAAAAGACAAAGGTGATGGTTGGCCTGTTTGTCCGTATGCTCGTAAAGCAAGAGTCAATGGTGAAATTCAATTCATGGATGGTAGAGACTTGGGTTATTCAAAGTCTGTGTTAGAGACATTTGATAAGAGTCAATACAAAATGGCTGTTTGTTGGATGGGAGATGATTGTGATATAGATGTACTAGATAGTATCGTAACTGACATGAGTGACACATATCCAGAACATCATTATTTTGTAAGTACTGAGTTGAGTGGTTTATTTGTTAAAAACTTTACTCGTATTATCATTGTACAGATTAAAGAAGACATTGATGATAGACGCAAGAAACTTCGTAAAACTAACTATTATGATTCATGGACACAAGAATATTATGATGAAATAGTGAAAGATTAAGATTCACTATTTCTTTCATTGTGTCGCTTAACAAAAATATCTATCATAGGTAATGGCATTGACATTAATGAATCATATGTTATTGCACCTTGTGATATAAGAAGAATATCCATATAATTAGAATTTATTTTAGTTAGATCATCTTCGTATCTTGTAACGATGTCATGAATTTCATGCGGCTGACTTGTTGCTATCAGCCTGCGAAAAAATTTGACATATCTAGTTCTACCTCAGATTCCCATTCATGTGCACATGATTGACAAACTGCTTTAAATTTAGTATCAATGCCACTATCTGATATCTTCTCAATGCGAGTTTTCATATCTTTATAATCGTCCTTTGTGATATTATGCAACCACTCACGGATGGTTTCTCTGTCTATGATTTTATCTTCACCAAATGTAACCGATACAATACAGTTAACCATAAGATCAATTGTTAGTGTTGATATTTCAACAAATGTTTTTCCAAATTTCTGATTTCGTTCTGCATCTGTTAAATTTTCTGCCGCAAGTTCTTGTATCATTCGTTCTTGTTGAATTTGTTGTATCTGTATTAATGTTCTATCATTTATATTATATGGTTTCAATTCAACACTAAATTTATCTTGTAACAACAACGTATTTGATTCATCGTTGATCTTAACAGATCCCAGAATTTTGTTAATATCCATTTCAAGCATATTAAGTTCACCACAAGACGGGCATTTAAGATCAATATCTATTGCATCTCCATAACTCGCTTTACGTATTGAAAGCAATAGTACCATTAAATCATTGACAGGTGTTGATTTGGGATCAACAATATCAGGACAACATGATTCAATCAGTGCGACAGTTGCTTCACCATTAAACAATGCATCAGGTGTCTTTGAGATTATTTCATCTCGTGCTGACATTGGATAGATTGCCAATTCACCATCTGCGCTTAATTTTGGTTTTTCTGTGTAATATTTACCACCAGATGGTAGACTGATATACATTGACGGTGTTTTGTACGCTTTTAATAAAGGGTTGTTGCTCATTTTGTTTGCTCCATATAAATAGTAAGTAAAGTGATAATATAGTTGTGTAACTGTATTTATCCCGTTAAATAGGTACTTAATTATGACAATACAAGAAGAAATTAATCAGATACACAGTAGATACCCGTGGGCAAGTGAGGCTACATTATCTAAGATATCAGCAAACGCAAAGACTGATGTATCTAGTCTAACGAAAGCCTTGAAAGACTTGACAGGTCATGATTTTAATTACGACACTATTAAAAAAGAATTTGAAGATGCAGAAGACACATTTAAGAAAGCGAATAAGTTAGCAGCGCGTGTAGAATCAGGAAGTAAAAATCTATATGCTGTAACCGCACGAGATACTAGTCCATTAGAAGCAACAGCAGAATTATTGAAGATGGGCGTTGGTGCGTTAAGTGAAGGTGTTGATAGTATAACCAATTTTACACAATTCCTTGGACCCGTTGGCGCAGCGACATCATGGGTAGCATCAGGTGTAGCCAAAGTAGGAGTTGCAGCAGTTGGTGTAGCAGCGATATATGCAAAACTTATCACAGAGCAAGAAAAAGCATTAAGAACGATAATAGACTATGGTGCGGTTGCTGGTGATATGTCACAATACACTAAGATGAGAGATTCATTGGCTGGTGTTGGTATGAGTATGCAAGAAATGTCATTGCTCATGGGCGATAACAAGTCAGTTCTTTCAAATATGACTGATGACTTATTGAGTACCACACAGCAATTTGTAGATTTTGCCAGCAATATAGAATCTGAGACATCAAAGACAATGGGTGATTTTGGTTACGGCGTTGAACAAATGACTGTAAGATTGTTAGAAGAAACCAAGTTGATGTATATGACAGGTAAATTAGAGCAATTTAGTCAGGTAACGAAAGAAAAAATAAGAAAGAATTTTGAAACAAGTAGTGCAATGACTACGTTTCTTGCAGGAAAATTTGGTGATCAGAGAAGTTCATTATTAGCAATGCGAAGTGAAGCGATGACAAACATAGATTTTATGACAGCGATGTCTATGAACGCTGAATACATAGCAGAGAAATATGGCGAAAATGCAGCAGAAAATGTTAGAAATACGGGTGCAAACTTAAAGATGTTATTCAGCACTGTGCTGGGTCCCCAATTTGGAGAGCAAACCGAACAAGTATTTAATAATTTTTTGAAAGATATCAATATAGATGCATCTGTGTTAAATAATATGCCAAAAGAAATGATTAATATGCTAAGTACACTTGGTCCAGATGTGTCATCACAATTCACAAATTTAATGGAACAAGCAGGAACAGGACAAATAACTCAACCAGAATTGGTAATGAGAGTACAAGAATTAACAAAATCAATTTCAGAAGCAACACCTAGATTGGGAGATGACCCAATGATTACACAACAGAACGATTTGATTGCACAAGCGCGACAAGCACCAGAAGCGTTTATGGATTTAACCGCTACCCAATTGGATGCAGGCTTGGCTAGTGTTAAGGCATTAACCGAAGTAGCAGATAAATCAATAGATGCAGTTGATGATGCAAGAAAGGCATTTAGAACATTAGTAACTGCAATAACTCCAGGATTTTCAGCGGGAACTATTGCTATTCAAGGATTTGAAGGTGCACTGGGATTAGTAGTATCTGCATTTGAACTAGTTGGTTTGATACCAACTAAAACCGCACATGTCAGTCATGCAACACTTACATCAGCGCGTGGTAATCAAACTGTTTCTACTGGTACGGGAAGCGCAAGAACGGGAACACCAATGATTGGTCCCAATAGCAAGAAAAATAATCCTGTTACAGGCACATCAGCAACCAAAAAAGTAATATCCACAGCAACTCGTGGAAAAGGATTTAAAGGACAGTTTGCAAGGATTGCATCATTAGATAACGAAATAAGCAAAGAACTTTCTTATCAGAAAAAAATTATAGAAGATACAGCATTAGCGGAGAGTATAAATGGCGAATGACACACATAAAATTACAATAGGTGACAATGATGTTGATTTACCTAAATGGGCTAGTGAAGAAACCCTCAAATCGTTAGCAGAATCAACTAGTGTATCTAGTATATTTGCTGGTGTAATAGCAAAGTACATGAAACATAATAACATTGCTATAGGTGAGTTAACAGCAGACCTACGATCTACAGCAAGTGGATTTGCTGCAAGCACTGAGATTACAGAAGCCGCAAAGAAGAAAACAATAGATAAGAAACTAATTGGTGCAGCAAAGGCAACTAGAAATACAGTTGATAAATTTAGTAATACTGATGCACCGCTTTCATCAATGGTAGACATGGTCGGTGATTTAGGTTCAGCGATGATGGGTGGTGGTAGCGCAATGGCTAAAAATGGTGCAAGTAGTAATGCAGCCGCAGCCGCATTATCTAAAGCGATTCCAGGACTTGGTGCATTAGGCGCAAGTGCAATGGCATGGGCTGGTTTTCAGGCAGCACAGATGGAACAGTTCGCAAAAGCACAAGAGACTATGATAAATTCTGGTGCAATTATGTTTGGTGGTGAATCACCATATGAAGATTTAAAACAAAGTGTAATACAATCTGGTCTTACTTATACTGAAATGACTAAACTTGTTAGTAAAAATGGTGTTGCATTTCAGTCATTGGGAACTGGAGTCTCAAGCGGTACTACTGCATTCACATCAATGTTCAAATCGGTTAATGAAACAGGTGATAAATTTGGTGACTATGGTTTAAGATCAGCAGAAATGGCAGAAGTGTTAGCAGATTATGTAAATATACAGCGTATGACTTTATCCAAAGATATGGCATTAGCAAGTACACAAGATGGTGTTAAAGCAGGATTTCATAATTTGATGATTGAGACAACCGCATTAGCAAGTTTGACAGGTGAAAATAGATCAGAACTATTACAGAAACGATTAGCCTCATTGGCTAATCCACAAGTTGCAGCAGCGTTATCAACAATGGACGAAGCAGGCGGCGGACACGCAGAAGTAGCAAGATCGTTTATAGCACAATTTGCATTACTTGAAAATTCTATGGGTCCAGTAGGAAAAGACATATCTGATAGATTTAATAATTATATCTTTAGTGTAGCAGATACACCAGAAGATTTTGATTTAGCAGTGGGATTGGGCAGTGAGTTAACAGCCGCAATGAATGGTGCGAATAATGGAGTTGTTGATAGAATTAATGCTGTATTTCGTTCTGGTGATGTAGAGTTAGCAAATAATATGCTTGTAAAAGAAATGGCAAAAATGAAAGATGCACAAGTAGGATCAAGCAATGTCGTGGTAGGTTCTCATCAACATCTAATACAACAGTTGAAATCAGGTGGTGTCATGGTAAACAAGCAAACGAAAAAAATGATTGACATGAGTAGCGAAGAGTATGCAGCATATCTTAAAGAGATAGAAAAGAAATCAAATATTTCTGGTGAAATGACAGAAGCAATGAACGACATGAAAAAATCATTCGTATTAATTCAAGATGCATTTACTCTTAACTTAGATTCTGCATCTAGTATGGCACAAAATCTTGCAAGCGGATTATTATCAGGCGCAGAAACAATTAAATCTTTATTGGCTAATGATAAATCAACAAAAGATAATGGTGTATTATCAGAAGAAGTATACAACAGTTATTATGATCAGTATAACCCCAAGACGGGCGGTTCAAATAATAATCAAGGTGGTGTAGGAAAAGGTCATGGTTCAGAGTATAATTATCACGACCAGAGTTTGCCTAATCCAGTAACTCCGACAGCGAAACCATTATCATCGTCAATAAGCACCGATGGTCGTGATAATAACGAATTATCAGGTATATTAGATGGCATTGTACACACAAAAGTACAAACAGCAATGGTATTGAAACAAGTAACTGGTGCGATGACTAGTATACAACGATCTAAAGATTATCAAAAAGCAGTCAGTAATCTTGCATAATTTAAAAGCATAAATACTATCATAATGAAATTAAAAGGTAAATTACTATGAGTTGGAAGAAACATTTTCAGAAGCACAACGTAAGTCAAGCGGGTCAACAGACCAAGCAATCTAGGTGGCAAAGTTGGCTCCCAGAAGTATATTCTGGTATGCCGAATCGCACAGAACGCTATACGCAATATGACCAGATGGATCAAGATTCTGAAATCAACGGTGCATTAGATACTATTGCAGAATTTAGCACACAGACAAACCCGGAAACTCGTTTGCCGTTTGATATATTTTATAAATCAGAGGCAACAGATGCAGAAGTGTCCGCGTTATCTACCGCATTAAAGCAATGGTGTAATATCAATGACTTTGAGCGTAGATCGTTCAATATTGTTCGCGCAGCGATTAAATATGGAGATCATTTCTTTGTAAGAGATCCAGAGACATTTAAATTGTATTGGGTAGCACCAGAAGATGTTGTTAAAGCAGTTGTAAATGAATCTAATGGCAAAGAGATTGATCAGTATATCATGCGTAATATCAACTTAAATTTACATGATATGGTATTGACTGATACAAGAAATACACAGAATATGGATATGCATAGTTCTCCGGGATTTACTAACACGACTAGTAACTCAGGATTATCTAGTAATCAAATGACAGGAAATCAGAATGAAGAATTTGCTGTTGATGGTTCTCATGTTGTTCATATTTCAATGACAGATGGTATGACTGCTAGTTGGCCCTTTGGTCAGAGTATACTTGAATCTGTATTTAAAGTTTATAAGCAAAAAGAATTATTAGAAGATTCAATTATCATTTATCGTGTACAGCGTGCACCAGAGCGTAGAGTATTCTACATTGATGTTGGTAATATGCCAGCACATAAGGCTATGGGATTTGTTGAGCGAGTTAAAAATGAAGTTCATCAGACTAGAATTCCTAATAAAACTGGTGGTGGTAGTAGCGTTGTTGATGCTGCATACAATCCATTATCTATCATGGAAGATTATTTCTTTGCTCAAACAGCAGAAGGACGTGGTTCTAAGGTAGAAGTGTTGCCCGGTGGTGACAACTTAGGTGAGATTGACGATCTAAAATACTTCAATAACAAGTTATTGAGAGGTCTTCGTATACCAAGTTCATATATGCCAACTGGTTCAGAAGATGGTACAGCGACATATAATGATGGTCGTCTAGGTACTGCATTAATACAAGAATATCGTTTTAGTAAGTACTGTGAGCGTATTCAGTTAGTTCTACAACCAGCATTAGATAAAGAATTTAAGATGTTTTTGAAGCATCGTGGAATTGATGTTACAAGTAGTTTGTTTGATTTAAACTTTGTAGAGCCACAGAGTTTCAGTAAGTATAGAGAGATTGAGTTAGATTCGGCAAGAGCAACAGTGTTTGGTAATCTAGAAGGTGTTGATTATTTGAGCAGACAGTTCCTTTTGAAGAAATATCTTGGTCTTAGTGAGTCAGAGATTACAGAAAATGAAATCTTATGGCGCAAAGAAAATGGCGAAGAAAGCGCAGCCAATGACCCAAGTAGTGACTTAGGTTCTATAGGATTGCGTGCTGGTGATGTTGATGGATTTGAAGCAACTGAATTAGACGATGGAGATTTCGATGGTGATGAAGATTTAGGTGATGACACACTAGACGATGATACAGGAGAGGTAAGCGATGAGATTTAATGAATTAGCAATTGATGAAAAGAATGATCAAGATAAGTGGGATATTGACGATACTCGTAGACCACGTTTAACTTTGAAGCATTTAAATAAGATTCGCAATAAACGCGAATTGGCTAAAGCAGAATATGAAGATGGACAAGCAATGAATTCAGCAATGTATGGTAAACCATCAGAGTAAAAAAAGTTGCTAAATAAATGTAATAGATTGCACATAATGTATAGTTTTTCTTAAAAACGCGATTTTAAACCCGTTTTTAACTAGTTATAGGCGAAAACTATTAAATACCAATGTAATAAATTAATTCCCTAGTAGCCTATGGAATTAATAAAATAGATTTATAAAATAAAATTTTATTAAACGGAGAATATAAAATGAGCGTACAAGATCGTTATTCAAAGATCATTGAGAGCCTAGTAAACGGGGAAGGTGAAGTTGCATCTGATTTGTTACATGAAGCTTTTGTAGACAAAGCTCGCGAGATATGGTCAGGTCTTGTGGAGCAGGATGAAATAGTAGAAGAAGACATTTCAGAAGAAGAGATTGAAGAATCTTATTTTGATGAAGATGTTGATTCATTTGAAGAAGAAATTGCAGCAGAAGAAGAGTATGCAATGGAAGACGAAGATGATGAAGGTGAAGCAGAATTTGAATTAGCATCTGATGATGAAATGGACATGGAAATGGATATGGATTCAGAAGGCGATATGGAGCCAGAATCAGAAGCAGGAATTGAAGATGCAATGCTAAGTGTTGAAGATGCACTTGCAGACCTTAAAGCAGAATTCGCACAGTTGATGGGCGATGACATGGGTGATGAAGAAGAAGCAGGTTTATCTGACGAACTTCCAGCCGATGATTTCGCATCTGATCTTGAGCCAGAAGAAGAAGTTGAAGAAGAGTATGCTTTTGAAGCAGACGAATCAGAAGAATTAGAAGAAGCCGCTGATCTTACAAAGATTGGTAAAGATGGAATGCATCCTTCGGAAATGCCAGCAGGAGATGACGGTAAAGCATCACCAGTTGCAAGCAAAAACGACATGGGTGGAAAAGTAGTTCCAACTGGCGCAAAAAGTGCTGAAGGCTCTAAGAAAGGCTTATCAGACGCAACAGCAAAAGACATGGGTGTAACACATCCTGGAGACGGCGCTTCATTGAAGCCTGAAACTCGCGGTCATGGTGCTGAGAAGCGCGGTATGAAACAATAAAAATGCGTAATACACTTAACGAACATTTAACTTTCGATCAAGCAAACATTGTTACTGAGGCTGTGGATAACGGCAAAGGTGGCAAAGACTTGTACATGGAAGGTATTTTTGTTCAAGGTGATGCACGCAATCAAAATCAGCGCGTATACCCATCTTCGGAAATTCGTAGAGCAGTTAATTCTGTTCAAGAAAAAATACAAGGTGGTTATTCAGTGTTGGGCGAGGCAGACCATCCAGATGATCTACAAGTGAATCTGGACCGAGTATCACACATCATTGAAAAAATGTGGATGAACGGGAATGATGGTTATGGCAAGCTAAAATTATTACCAACACCAATGGGCAACATATGTAAAACTTTGTTGGACAATGGCGTAAAATTAGGCGTATCGAGTCGCGGTAGTGGTAACGTAGGTGACAATGGTAATGTGTCGGAATTTGAAATTGTAACAGTTGATATTGTTGCGAATCCAAGTGCTCCAGATGCATATCCAGACCCACTCTACGAGGCTATCATGAATGGCAGACGTAGCGACATTATTATGGACGTTGCGAAAGCTATAAATCACGATACAAAAGCCGAAAAGTATCTCCAGGAAGAGGTACTTAAAATGATCAATAACCTAGATATTAGGAGAAAATAATGGCAAATGCAATTGAACAACTCCTAAGTTCAGAAGTTCTTTCAGAAGAAGTTCGTTCTACACTATCAGAAGCTTGGGAAACTAAGTTAACTGAGGCACGTGAAGAATTGACTAATGAACTTCGTGAAGAGTTCGCAAATCGTTATGAAACTGATAAAACGCAAATGGTGGAAGCACTAGACGCAATGATGTCAGATACAATTACAACGGAATTACGCGAATTCGCAGCAGATAAAAAAGCAGCAGTAGAAGCAAAAGTGGCTTACACAAGTCAAATTGCTGAACATGCTAAGATGCTGGACACTTTTGTAATGGAAACTTTAAAGAAAGAAATTACAGAATTGCGCGATGATCGCAATCTACAAGAAGGAAACTTTGAAAAGTTAGAAGACTTTGTAATGGAGCAACTAACTACTGAACTTAACGATTTCCACCAAGACAAACAAGACCTGTTAACAGAGAAAGTTAAATTGGTAAAAGAAGGCAAGAAAATGATTGCCGAGACGAAGCGTGAATTCATCTCTAAAGCAAGTGCAAAATTAGCAAGTATTGTTGAATCAACAGTAACTGGCGAGTTAAGCACTCTTAAAGAAGATATCATGCTAGCTAAAGAAAACATGTTTGGACGCAAAATCTTTGAAACTTTTGCAACTGAATTTATGAGTTCACATTTAGCAGAAGGCACACAGGTTTCTAAACTAAGCCTTGAATTATTAGATATGAAAACTGCTTTAGCAGAATCAGCATCTACTATTTCTGAAAAAGAAACATTAATCGAATCAACTAACAAGAAACTAAAGCGAGTTAATGAACGCGCTGAACGTAATACTGTAATGGCTGATTTATTAAAGCCCTTGTCGAAGGACAAGCGTGAGTTAATGTCGAATCTACTTGAAAGCGTTGCTACTAGCAAACTTACTGTAGCATATGACAAGTACATTGGTACGGTTTTGAATGAAACTGTTTCAACGACTAAACGCACTGCGCAAAAACTTAATGAGTCTCGCACTAGCGAGATCACAGGTGATAAAACTAGCACACACGATCAAAATACTGAAAGTAATGCAGATATCATTAACCTTAAAAAATTAGCTGGTATAAGCTAAAAAGGAGTATACCTAAAATGTCACAAAATTTATTTGAAAACTGGAACGTAACTAAAGACGCTCTAACTGACGGTTTAACAGGCAACAAGAAATCTGTAATGGAATCTGTGCTTGAAAACACTAAGAATTATTTAACAGAATCAGCAGCAACGGGTTCTACAATGGCTGGCAACATCGCTACTATGAACAAGGTAATTTTACCTGTCATCCGTCGTGTAATGCCTACCGTAATCGCTAACGAATTAGTTGGTGTTCAGCCAATGACTGGTCCTGTTGGACAAATTCACACATTGCGTGTGCGTTATTCTGAAGGCGTAACTGGCACAGCAGCAGGCGATGAGGCATTGTCTCCATTCGCTATCGCTAAAGGCTATTCTGGTGATGTCGCTACTGGCGGACCATCAGCAACTTCGGCTCTAGAAGCACAAGCAGGTCGTAAGCTTTCAATCCAAGTATTGAAGCAGACTGTTGAAGCGAAGACACGTAAGTTGTCAGCACGTTGGACTTTTGAAGCAGCACAAGATGCTAACTCAATGCACGGTCTTGATGTTGAAGCTGAAATCATGCAAGCACTTGCACAAGAAATCACAGCAGAGATCGACCAAGAAGTTCTTACTTCTCTACGCGCTCTTGCTGGTACTGCAACTGACACATACGATCAAGAGAACCTTTCGGGTGTTGCTACTTTCGTAGGTGATCAACACGCAGCATTAGCAGTTTTAATTAACCGCGCAGCAAACTTGATCGCAGCACGTACACGCCGTGGCGCTGGTAACTACGTTGTAGTTTCACCAACTATGTTGACTGTACTACAATCTGCTACTACTTCTGCTTTTGCACGCACTACAGAAGGTTCTTTCGAAGCACCTACCAACACTAAGTTCGTTGGTACATTGAACAACACTATGAAAGTATTTGTTGATCAGTATGCTTCTGACGCTACTCCAATCCTAGTAGGATATAAGGGTGACGGCGAAATGGACGCAGCAGCATTCTACTGCCCATATATTCCACTAATGTCTTCTGGTACGGTACTAGATCCATCATCATTCGAACCTACTGTGTCATTCATGACTCGTTATGGTTATGTTGAGTTGAATAACCAGGCTTCATCACTTGGTAATGCAGCAGATTACTTGGCTAAGATTGGCGTTGATGCAGCGGCATTGTCTTTCCAGTAAAAACTAATTTTAAATTAGAAATAAAAAACAGCCTACGGGCTGTTTTTTTGTTTATAGGATAAGTTTTAGTAACGCCAATGTAGATTCATGTTTAATATAATGTACTTCACATTTCTTTCTAGCGTTATAATGATGTGCTACTTCGCCATTATATAGTCGCTTAGAAGTAAATCTACAAGACTGCATCCGTTTTAAACTATCAGTACAATTAACAAATACATATTTTTCGTCATCCTTGCCTGCTAACTTCTTTAGTGTAGCAGGCAACTCTTTATTGCGATTATATATATCATCTTCTATTCTATAAGTAAATCCAAAATAAAATAATTTTGATCTACTGTCTAACTTTTTAATATTCATAGTAACTCGCTGTATATTTAAGTAACTGTTTGATTTGGTTTGCTCCCTTAGGAAATATATCACGATAACGAGCATACACTGGTAATTCATCAATAAACATTTCTGGATTGCGTAGAGCAACTGATGGATTGCTTGATTCTTTTATTTCAACTGATAGATCGTGACCATATGCCATTATTTCATGGGGATCACGTAAGTAACTACGCATCCAATCTCGCTCAGTACCACCATTCTCTTTTAGTATCAATCCTTTCTGGTGCCCAGAACGAAGATTTTCTATAACCAACGGACTAATTTTATCGTATTGATTAAAGTGAATGGTTTCATGTGCAAGCATTTTCATTAATATTTCTTTAAAAGATTCTGGACCCCAAGTAGTTTCAAGATTTTTTGAATGTAGAATCACAGTTATTGTTTTTCCGTCTACGAGTGACCAATCAGCCATTGCAGAAATCCATTCATTCTTATCATCACGAGTTTTATCATTAACAATAAACTCAATAGACAACTCTTCTATATTATTGGAATTTAATATGTCCGATAGTTCTTCTATATTATCAACATCGTCATTGTCTTCAAGAAAAAGTAAATATTCGATATTTGATCTATCTATGATTTCTTCAATATCTTTGCTGAAATTGATATCTGGTTTGATGTTCATATCTATATCTCAATAATTAACTTACTTTACTAGTATACAGTAAAGCATCTTGCTTGTCAAGCCCAAAATTGATAAATACTTAAAAGCATAAATAAGTATGTATATAATGCATAAACGGAGAATATATATAATGTCATCAGTAATAAATCCAGATAGTGGTTCACTAAAAATATTAGGTACGATAGATACCCTTAGTGCAATCATGACAACACTAAATATCACCAATAGCAATGATGTAGATTTAGCCACTCCAGTACTTGGTGCAAGCGCACTAAATGTAACAGGTGGTGGATACATTGGTGGACATTTATATGTACACGGAAGCATTGTAGCAAATGGTGATATTGTCACATTAGGAAATTCAGGATCAGGTGTAGTACTTGATGTGAGTCCTACAGTTGCGACAACTACCATTAGTACTAGTTCTGGTGTAACATATCTCAACGCAACAACGAGTTTAGCATTAGCATTAGGAAACGGAACAGAAGGACAAATAAAGGTAATAGCAGTAACAGGTACACCTACTGGGACTGTAGTTATAACCCCAACTACCCCATTGGGATACACTTCTTTCAACTTGACAAATATAGGTGAGTCTGTTACAATGGTATATACAATTGCTGGATGGATTGTTACTTCTATAAATGGTGCAATTATAACAGTATAAATAGTAGCAGGGAATAAAGTCAACGAAGACAAATAATTAGTAACAGATTAAGTAATGTAATAGGGGTACATAAATGGCAGTAAATACGAACCATACGCAAAACAAGATAGTGTCATCTGAAAATGATTTAATCTT
>Ga0115007_10001512_pt1 | contig 14916 bp, 16 predicted proteins | sample ArcOceMetagenome_2_FD_87166 | JGI IMG/M metagenome (GOLD analysis project Ga0115007, IMG submission 87166) | Marine eukaryotic phytoplankton communities from Arctic Ocean - Arctic Ocean ARC135M Metagenome | ecosystem: Environmental > Aquatic > Marine > Oceanic | place: Arctic Ocean | collected... | reverse complement strand
TGGCACTTGTTAGCGGGCGTGTAGCTCAGCTGGGAGAGCGTCGCCCTTACAAGGCGAATGTCGGGAGTTCGAACCTCTCCACGCCCACCACTAACAAAGGCAGAGCAACTCGGAGGCGAGATAAAACACATAATGCGGAGTGGTAGTTCAGTTGGTTAGAATACCTGCCTGTCACGCAGGGGGTCGCGGGTTCGAGTCCCGTCCATTCCGCCACTTTCTTTTCTCTTAAAGAAAGTTTCTATAGAAACGGCTTATTTGCGTTACAAGCTCTTATCGGTTTGCTATACATGAATCGTTTCTTGCTTCAGTATTATGGGCGTGTAGCTCAGCTGGGAGAGCGTCGCCCTTACAAGGCGAATGTCGGGAGTTCGAACCTCTCCACGCCCACCATAATGCATCTCTAATCATTTCATTTTATTCATTCAGTTTCATATATTATCTCTTGGATTTTCTGCGTGTATATTCGGCATATTCTTTGACTTGGCTGAATGGTCCAATCGTTGTGCGGTATCTGATCGTTTTTTGAATGAGTATAAGCTCGCGTAGGTAACGAATCTTAGGTGCGTGATCATAGAGGATTGAGTGTTAGAGCGTAAAATGGTTGGCAGGTTGGCGATGCTTGGGGTTAGAGCGGGCGATGCCTACATTTCTTCGGCATCGTCTTCGTAATCATCATCGTCTAGCCAATCGTGGTGTCCTTCTTGATTGTGTCTTTGTGATAGAAGTTCTTCTTGGTAATCGTCCATTGTTTTATCCTTGCTTGTTAGTTAGGTCATGTCCGGGTTTATAATGGCGGCAAGACTACGTGAGTTTTATGACTAATTTATGACATCCACTACACTTTTATCTACCTCGAACCATTCGCTAAACGCTTATCGGCGTTTGTATGACCAAACTGATCCTTGTTTGCCCATCGAAGAATTACGCCACCCTTTATTTGATGAAAAGCAACTCCGTGTAAGCGTTGTGCGCGTTGACCAGATTCACCCTCAAATCAGCGGTAATAAGTGGTTTAAGCTGAAATACAATTTAAAAGCGGTTGTTGAGCAAGGCGCTAAACGGGTTATCAGTTTTGGCGGGGCATACTCTAATCATCTGCATGCGCTGGCGTATGCGTGTCATCGCTTAGGTTTGGCGTCGACAGGTGTGGTAAGAGGGGAGCCGGTTGATAATCCGATGTTAACGGATGCGAAAGCGTGGGGGATGCAGATACACTTTGTTGATCGAGCCAGTTACCGATTACGGTCTGTTCCTGAATGGATTAGCGAATTGCAAGAGACGTTAGGTGCTGGGGCTGTCTTGCCGGAAGGAGGCAGTAATGCGCTTGCCGTTAAAGGTGTCGGTGAGTTAATGCGGCAGATTAATCGACAGGAACCTGCTCTTGATTATCTGTTGTGCGCTTGCGGCACAGGCGGCACTTTAGCTGGGCTTGTCAGTCATGCATCGGGCGTCATCGTTCAAGGGGTGCCTGTCCTTAAAAAAGGGGCGTTCATTCGCGATGAGGTTCAGTCTTTGCTCGATGAATCACCTAGCTCTGAGGAGGGGGGCGATTGGCAGTTAGATTTGGAGGGGCATTACGGCGGCTATGGAAAAATAAAGCCTGACCATGTGCTCGCTATGCGGGCATTAGAAGATCAGTTTTCGTTGCCTTTAGATCCTGTTTATACGGCTAAGCTGTTTCGTCGCTTTATGGAAAAAGTACAGACAGGTGAATATCCATTGGGCTCTAAAATTGCGCTGTTGCATACGGGTGGCCTTCAAGGGAGTAGATCAATCGCGTAAGTGCTTGAAATCTTTTGTTAACACAAGGATCATGTTCATAAGCAGGTATATGAAATTTATAGGCGCATAAATGGACCATTTTCGAAATATCGGTTTGATCGGCCGCTTAGGCAGCAAGCCTGTCATAGATACCATGAGGCATCTTATCCGTTTTCTGCAGGAACGTGATCTTCACACTATTCTAGACGAGCGCATTGCCGATTTAATGCCTGGCCATGGTCAGCAAGTGTGTAAGCAAAAAATGATGGGTGAGATCTGCGATCTAGTTATTGTGGTCGGCGGCGACGGGAGTTTGTTGGGCGCCGCTCGATCATTGGCGCAATGCCATGTGCCCGTGTTAGGTGTTAACCGCGGTAACTTGGGCTTTTTAACGGATATCTCCCCCAATGAAATAGAAGAAAAAGTAGCCGAAGTTCTTGAAGGAAAGTATACCGTTGAGACGCGCTTCTTGTTGGATATGATCGTTAAACGCGCTGGCGAGCCTATCGGTGAAGGGACAGCACTTAACGATTGTGTCTTGCACCCGGGCAAAGCGACTCGAATGATTCAGTTTGAGCTGTATATTGAAGGTCAGTTTGTTTATACACAGAAATCTGATGGGTTAATTGTGTCTACGCCCACAGGATCTACGGCTTACGCATTATCGGGCGGTGGACCTATTATGCATCCCAAATTAGATGCAATCGTGTTGGTGCCTATGTTCCCGCATACGTTGTCTAGCCGTCCTATCGTTGTGGATGGTAATAGTGAGCTCAAACTGGTCATTAGTGAAGAGAACGAAACCTATCCAACCGTTTCTTGTGATGGGCAAATCAGTATCAGCCTTGCACCTGGCGATGTCATTACTATCCACAAAAAGCCTCATAAATTGAAATTGTTGCACCCACTTAATTACGACTTTTATCGTACCTGCCGTGAGAAATTAGGCTGGGGCACCAAGTGGGGTAATTGATATGACTAATCGCCGTTTCGAAGGGTACGATCTAATAGGGGATGTTCATGGCTGTGGTTTAAGCCTGCGAATGTTATTAGTTCGTCTAGGGTATAGTAAGAAGAATGGTGTTTATTGCCACCCTAAGCGACAAGTGATTTTCATTGGTGATATTGTGGATCGGGGCCCCCATATTCGCGAAGCCTTGTATATCGTTAAAGATATGGTTGATGCCGGTCATGCGCTAATTGTAATGGGTAACCATGAATACAATTTATTGTGTTACTGCACTCCAAAGCCTGATGGGTCAGGTACTTTTCTGCGCGAGCATAACCCTAGGCATAGACGTATCCTTCAAGAGACGCTTCAGCAACTCGATCCGTATCCCGCCGATAAAGCCGATTTTATGGCATGGATTAAAACCATGCCGCTGTTTTTGGAAATGGAAGCGTTTCGTGTGGTGCATGCATGCTGGCATCAAGGCTTAATTGATGAGTTCAAGCGCACTATGGGTGGTAATCAAATAGATGATGCATTCCTCTATCGTTCTGCGGAACCAGATACCTTTGAATGGGTTCTAATGGATCGTTTATTACGAGGTACCCATCTAAAACTCCCCAATGGTGAAGCAATGGTGAGTAGAGATGGGTTTAAGCGTCGATATTTCAGGACTAAGTTTTGGGCGGAAAATCCACAACGTTACTGTGATGTGGTATTTCAACCTGATCCATTACCTGAGCATGTGGCCCGTTTACTAATAACGGACCGTGATCGACAAGATTTATACCATTATGCACCGACCGAAAAGCCGCTTTTTATTGGGCATTACTGGTGTGAGGGCGAGCCTTTGCCGCTTACTAATAACATTGCTTGCATTGATTACAGCGCTGTTAAATATGGCAAACTAGTCGCGTATCGGTATGATTTTGAAGAAACACTAAGCGCCGATAAATTTGTATGGGTAGATGTTCGCACTGAAGTGCTGACGATGGCCGATTAGCATTCGATTCAAGAAGAAACTGATGATAAAAGTATTCGATGTTCCTTTATCCAAAGACCTTTCTGGCTTTGCAGAGTTTTTGTGGCAAAAAGAGATTCCTCACCGTATTACCGAAGAGGAGTCTGGTCAATCCTTGTGGGTGCCTGCTCATATACCAGCTGATCAAATTCGTTATATTTACGAGCAATGGGAGGAGGGGGGCGATATAGGGCATATTCGGATTAAAAAGCCAGTTCACCAGCGTTTTAGTCCTTCGCAGTCACCTATTACGTTCGCGTTATTAATTATTAGTGCTGTATTGACCTTTCTTTTTGGTTTTGGTGAAAATTATGCAGTGATGCATTGGCTGACTATCACTGATTTTCAGCTGACAGGTCGCAGCCTTATTTATACTCACTTACTTGAAACGGTCACCTCTTTTCAGTGGTGGCGCTTTATCACACCTATTTTTATGCACTTTAGCTTGCAGCACATCGTGTTTAACGCGCTATGGATTTGGGTTATTGGGCGGAAAATTGAACAGGTACAAGGCGGTAAGATATATGTGTGGGTAGTTATTTGGTCGGCTATTAGCTCGAACATAGGTCAGTTTTTGATTTCGGGTCCCATGTTTGGTGGTTTATCCGGGGTGGTATATGCCGTGCTCGCTTACACGTGGTTTTGGGATAAAGTTTCAGAACGGCCGCTCTTTGGTTTTCCACCTGCGTTGATGATTTTTATGGTGGTGTGGCTAGTACTCGGTTATACCGGGTTGCTGGAAAAGCTAGGTTTTGGGTCTATAGCAAATACAGCGCATTTGGCGGGCTTAATAGCGGGCTTGATTGCTGTTCCTTTGGTAAAGGTTTTGTTTCGGCCTGCCAAGTGAAGAAGAGGCTGAGTACAAAGTTGTTACATAAAATACCGAGCGTAGATGTACATTTCTGAGCCGTCTACGCTTGATATTTCTGCTAAAATACGCCGCACATTGTGGAGCATATAGATGACGTATGAAGAATTAATTACCAAGATGACGCCTCAGATGCATGCGTCATTAAAGCAAGCGATAGAGTTAGGTAAGTGGCCTAATGGTCAGGTACTGACAGAAGAGCAGCAGGCTATTTGTATGCGCGCCGTTATCGCTTATGACCAAACCAATCTTCCAAAAGAAGAGCACACAGGTTATATCGATCGAACACGGCAAGATGGTAATCAACACGGTGCGGACCCACTTGAACCCGATGTTTTAAAAATCATTACACACTAAGCGAGTTTTAATGCAGTTATTAGGTGCAGGTTCCGTCAGTAAAATGCGAACAGTGCTAGCGGAGCCGGTTGAATATCGCCTTCCGTTAGGTGATACAGAAGTAGCCATGAATCCGCTACTGACTAAAACAATTAAAATACGTTATCTTGGCGCGATTAATTGCACGCATTGCGGGCGAAAAACGAACAAAAGTTTTAGCCAAGGTTACTGTTATCCCTGCTTTAAAAAATTACCGCAATGCGATACATGCATTATGAGCCCTGAAAAGTGCCACTATCAAGAAGGTACCTGCCGAGATGCAGCATGGGGAGAGTCGAATTGCTTTGCGCCGCATGTTGTGTATTTAGCGAATTCTTCTGGCGCCAAGGTAGGCATTACACGCGGTACGCAAGTGCCTACTCGTTGGATCGACCAAGGGGCTATTCAAGCGCTTCCCATTTTTAGAGTCCAGACTCGATTGCAGTCAGGATTAGTTGAACGCCTTTTGGGTGAGCATATTGCGGATAAAACAAACTGGCGAGCGATGCTGAAAGGCCAGATTGATGAGCTTGATCTTGCCGCTGTTCGTCATGATCTAATGGAAAAGTGCGCGTCGGGGCTCGAATTGTTAGTGGCTGAGCATGGTGTGCAAGCCGTGCAGTCTCTTGATGATAGCGAGTCGATTAAAATTCACTACCCAGTTATTGAATATCCGACTAAGGTAGTAACTCATAATTTAGATAAGACACCGGAAGTCGAAGGAACTCTGCTTGGTATTAAAGGGCAGTACCTTATATTAGATACTGGTGTTATCAATATGCGTAAATACACGGCTTATCAAATTGAGCTAAGTTCAGAGTAGGGGTTAATGTCAATGTCTCAACCGGAAGTCATATATTTAAAGGATTATCAGGTACCTGCGTTTTTAATTGACCAGACTGATTTGCGATTTGAACTTGAAGCCACTAAAACCTTGGTGAAAGCGCGCTTAACGATTCGAAAAAATCCAGAGAGCCATGCTCAGCAGCGGTACTTGGTTTTGGATGGCGATCCTGCCCTCGTGTTACATCGTGTTGCGATTAATGATCAGGTGCTCAGTGATAAAGAATTCATCCGAACCTCTGAAGGGTTAACCGTTCAGGATGTGCCAGATAGCTTTATTTTAGAAACGGTCACTGAAATAAACCCTGATGCGAATACTGCATTAGAAGGGCTTTATCTTTCAGACGGCTTTTATTGCACGCAATGTGAAGCTGAAGGTTTTAGGCGCATTACGTTTTATATCGACCGCCCTGATGTTATGTCTGTGTTTACAACGACTATCGAAGCCGATAAAGAGACATGTCCTGTATTATTGTCCAATGGTAATTCAATCGACAGTGGCGATTCGGAAAATGGTCGTCATTGGGTAACGTGGGAAGACCCTTTCAGAAAGCCCGCGTATTTGTTTGCGCTGGTGGCGGGTGATCTTTCACATGTCGAAGAGAGTTACACCACCATGAGTGGTCGCAATGTTGCGTTACAAATCTTTGCGGATAAAAAAGATTTAAACAAACTTGATCACGCGATGCTTTCTTTAAAAAACGCGATGCGTTGGGATGAGGATGTGTATGGTCGAGAATACGATTTAGATATTTTCATGATTGTCGCCGTCGATTTCTTCAACATGGGCGCAATGGAAAATAAGGGTTTGAATGTATTTAATACGTCATGCGTCCTTGCTAGCCCACAAACGACTACTGATTTAGGGTTTCAGCGTGTTGAAGGGGTTGTAGCACACGAGTACTTCCATAACTGGTCTGGTAACCGAGTGACGTGCCGTGACTGGTTCCAGTTAAGCTTAAAAGAAGGCTTTACGGTCTTTAGGGATTCGGAGTTTACGGCGGATCTTAACTCTCGTACGGTTAAGCGTATTGAGGATGTATCCGTATTACGTACCGCCCAATTTGCCGAAGACGCTGGCCCAATGGCACATCCGATTCGTCCATCGTCCTTCATCGAAATATCTAACTTCTATACGATGACGATCTACGAAAAAGGCGCAGAAGTGGTTCGTATGATTCACACGCTGTTGGGGCCGGAGCTCTTTCGTAAAGGCAGTGATTTATATTTTGAGCGTCATGATGGCCAAGCCGTTACTACGGATGATTTTGTCGCGGCTATGTCTGATGCGTCGGGGCGGGATTTCACCCAGTTCAAGCGTTGGTATGAGCAAGCGGGCACACCTGAACTCACGGTTAGTGATGATTATGATGCGACAACGGGTACCTATGCATTAACGGTTCGTCAATCATGTCCGGCGACACCGGGTCAAAACGAAAAACTACCGTTTCACCTTCCGATCGCAATTGGTTTAATTGACGACCAAGGAGCTGACCTATCGTTGGCCGAAGGTCAAACAACGCAGATTTTAGAACTCACTGAGGCTGAACAGCGTTTTGAGTTCACGGGTATTACCGGCGGTAAGCCTGTGCCATCATTATTGCGTGGCTTTTCGGCACCCGTCAAATTACGTTATCCGTACTCGCGAGATGAGCTTGTCTTTTTGATGCAGCACGATAGTGATGGATTTAATCGCTGGGAAGCATCACAAAAGTTAGGTGTTGATATTTTACAAACGCTTATAGCGGCTTACCAGAAAGGTGAGCCATTAGCGTTGGATAGCCGCTTAACTGAAGCGTATCGCAGTGTTCTTATTGATGAATCACTGGACCCTGCGATGGTTGCTAAAGTCCTGACTTTGCCAAGCGAAGCTTACTTGTCTGAGCTTTCAGGCGAAATTGATGTAGATGCTATCCATGGAGCACGTGATTTTGCGCGCCATGAAATCGCAGAGGCCTTAGAGCTAGAATTTATCACGGCCTATGATCGTTGTAATTCTACTGAGGTCTATTCGCCCGATGCCGATAGCATTGCACAACGCGCTTTACGTAATTTGAGTTTGGCTTATTTAGTTGAAACGGATAAACCGCAGCATCTAGCTATGGCTCGAGCTCAATTTGACCAAGCCGATAACATGACGGATAGTCAAGCCGCCTTAGGCTTGCTAGTTCATGCTAAAGACGAAACCGCAGCAACTGATGTGTTAGCTAAATTTTATGAACGCTGGTCTGGTGAGTCGTTGGTCGTTAATCAGTGGTTATCGGTGCAAGCTAATGATCCAAAATTAGGTACACTGAGTAAAGTGATCGCATTGATGGAGCATCCTGCTTTCACTATGCGCAACCCTAACAAGGTGCGGGCGCTGATTTCGGCGTTTGCTATGCAAAACCCGGTTAACTTCCACCAATTGGATGGTTCGGGCTATGCCTTTTTAGCCGATAGGATTATTGAGCTTAACGCGCTTAATCCACAAATTGCGTCTCGCTTGGTCACACCGTTAACGCGTTGGAAGCGCTACAGTGAGCAACGCCAAGGTTTAATGAAGCATGAGTTACAGCGCATCATGGACAGTGGAAGTTTGTCGAGTGATGTATATGAAGTTGTCAGTAAAAGTTTGGTTTGAGGGTAAGTAGCTTGTGCTACTCTCTTATTAGAATTAACTGTTATTTTTAAAGGTGTGGTAATGGATCGCAAATTATCGTCTAACGATAAATTTAATTTACAGCAAAACTTTCGTCGTTTTTTGAAGTTTCAAGATCAATACGAAGAAGCTAATGAAGCCGTTAAGTCTGCGCGTGCAAGTCGTGTATGGATAGTCGCTGTCATCGCATTGCTGTTTGCTTTGGCTTCGGATTTTTTCATGGGGGCTTCCGCCGCTTTATTTGGGCTTTATTTTTATCGTTTGATGAGTGCTTCTTCAAAACGGAGTAGTGCACAAGAAGGCCGAGAAGATACGGAGCGCTGGTTCGCTTCTAAAGGGTTGCGTTTCGAAGGCCGTGTTTTGTATTTCCGTGATGATCAAATGCTTGATGCTCCGCTTGACCCCTTTGATGATTCGCTCTATCAATAACAGCGTGTTTAGCGCTGTGGTGATGAGTTTACGCTGATGCCTGTTAAACGTGAGTACCAGTCTCTGACGGAAAGAACGCGTCAGATGCTGGATGCTCCCGAAAATGCTAACGTCGACTTTAAGCGGGAAGCATCTGGCATTAAGAGCAGTGATTTGGTGGCCTTTGCTAACTCGCCGAAAGGTGGAACTTTGCTTATTGGGGTTGATGAATACACCTCGGATGATGGGCTGCAACGTGGCAAAATTGTTGGCTGTGAGGTTGATGATAATGCTCGTCTAATGATGATCAACAAAGCAACCGATTGTTATCCTAACGTTGAGGTTCAGATCTATATCGAAAACCTTGAGGGGCTTCCGCTGATGAGGGTGGAAGTACCTTGTGGCCCAATGAGACCTTATTGCTCATCCCGTGGTGAATACACGATACGAACCGAAGGTCGTAATCGTGCACTCTACCCGGAAGAGCTGTTGGTGGTCTTTATGGATAAAGAAGGCGATAAGTTTTTAAGCCGTTTTAAAACCGCCGTTTCTCAATTAGAAGATCAAGTCGGTCATATTAATCAATCGCTTAGTCATGATATGGGTACAGTAGCCCAACATATACATGACTTAGATAGCCAGTTGCAGAAAACGCTAGGCCATGTAGGACGATTAACTGATAGCTCAAAAAAGCGATCGCGTAATTTGTTGCAAACACTTAAAGACAGCCACGATTCAATCGAAAAGTTAGAGCGACACTTGTTAGAAGAGCGTCATCTCGCTAAAGAGGCTGATCATCTAAAACAGCAAACGCGTTTAACCGCGTTAGAGAGTAAGCTCGATCAAGTGCTCGAACATATTTGTATGATGGCTAACCGTGATTAATCGTTTTAGAGCGAGTCGCCATTGGGTGTTTGATCTTGATGGTACCTTGACCAAGGCTGTACATGACTTTGAACATATTCGTCGCGAACTAGATATCCCACCTGCTGACGATATTCTAACGCACCTAAGCTTGCTCCCTCTTGATGAAAAGCGCCTTAAGATCAAACGTTTGGATGAATTAGAGCATTTTTATGCACAGAAAGCTCAGCCCGCTGATGGTGTAGCCTTGTTGATTAGTTATCTGCATCAACAAGGATGCCATCTTGCTATTTTAACGCGCAATACCAAGCCATTTGCTCATTTGTCCTTAGAAGCTATAGGGCTGGCAGAATATTTTGATGAAGCCTGTGTATTAGGACGGGATGAGGCATTACCGAAACCTGATCCCGCCGGTATCAATCGTATTAAGCAGCATTGGGGAATCTCCGATAAATCAGATGTACCAGTCATTATGGTAGGGGATTACCGTTTTGATTTGGAGGCAGGTAAAAATGCAGATTGTCTTACGATACATGTTCATGCCGATACGGGTTTGCAGTGGCCGAACATCACTGATCATCGAGTCAGCTCTCTTGCTGATATTGTTGAGTACTTGCAGCAGAATTAACTCTGTTGTTCTGCAAGTATGGATTGCTCAATCCCTTCGTTTGCCCTTCGGATAATCTTTAATGTGTGGCTAAATACACGATTGCGACCACTTTTTTTCGCTTCGTATAAGGAAAAATCTGCATTTTTTAGTAGTAGTTCAGAATGATAGTTGAGTGCTTTGTTGTCTCGATTCTCGACCGCTTTAGTCGGGTCGAAGGTTGAGGAGCCGATTGACGCCGTCAAACGAAAAGGTGTGCCTTCTATATTCCTAATAATCAGCATTTCTATCGACTGACGTAGATTTTCAGCGACTCGGACAGCTTCTTTATCTGAGCAGGCAGGAAGAAGTACAGCAAACTCCTCGCCACCGTAGCGAGAGATTAAATCGGTTTTACGGAACTGGTCTTTTAGTAAATTGCCGAGTGTTCGTAAGGCACGGTCACCTGTTTGATGTCCGTAGGTATCATTAATATTTTTAAAGTGATCGATGTCGATAAATAAGCAGCTTAGTTGTTCCTGGGTCCTATGGGCACGGTTTATTTCTCGAGCGATATCATTATTAAAGGCTCGCCTATTATGTACCCCTGTTAGCGGATCGATAGTGCTTAGGCGCTGCAAGCTTTCTTGGTTGATACAGTTTTCTATGCAAACAGAGATTACCGAGCAGAGGTGAGATAAATAATCGTATCGATAATCGACGCTGTAACGGTCGGAATCTTGTGCTCCTAAATGCAAGCTGCCAATTAAACAGTCTTGGCGAATAAGAGGCAGCATGGCGGCGCTAAGCACAAAGGGGTTATCTGGAAACAGGACTTTTCTTAATCCGGTTTCTAGTTCTCCTGCTTGTAGCTCCTGATTAGGGTAAAGATGTGTAAGTTCTTGTTGGCCTTTATATAAGGTGAGTGCTTTGAGCTGCGCCGCTGGGATTTCGGCTAATAAATCTTTTGCTAACTCGTCTGGATCAAACAAATACAGAGTGACAGCGGATAACTTGAATGTCTTTTTGAAGTCATTAAGTAATAAGCCGATAAGGTCAGCGAGTTTATTGCAGGCAAGCAGTTTGAGCTCAACATCAAAAAAACGTTTAAGAATCGTTTCATTATGCTCAATACGTCGAACTGTCATTCGGATAGTTCGTTGAAGCTCGTCATTTTGTATCTGAAGCGTTTTTCTATCCATTACACTCGTATACGATCACGTTTATGGTTACTTTATCGGCGTAAGGCTCGTTTGCTAAAGCGTAATGTAATAGTTTTAGTCGCTATACATATACTTATTTTTTACGCGCTAATCTCATCGGTTGTGAGAGAGGGTAATAGACAAGTGCATCATACTTTTTAAGCTAAATTTTTAGGCTAACGTCGTCCTATCTATCATCACTATAGTGGCATAATAAGCGTGATGACACAGATAAGTGTCATATTTCAATCAAATAGGCCGCTAATTTAATGCGTTCACCAGCGAAACAAACATTCTCCGCTTGCAGTCTGGCTTTTTGTTCTAGATATCGAGGCGAGCCAGTAGGGAAGGATAGCCTGCCTTGTGCGTTAATTACACGATGCCATGGCAAGGCTGAGTCTTCTGGTAACTTTGAGAGTACTTTTCCAACCGCTCGCGCATGTTTGGGGTAGCCTGCCAATCTTGCAATACCGCCGTAAGTTGCTACTTTTCCTGGTGGAATGCCACCAATTGCGGTCCATACCGCTGTTTCAAAATCGATCATATAAGTGAGTGTGTCTTTGCTTAAATCAGAGTGAGTCAGTGAGTCTTCCTATAAGCCTATGTTAAAGCGCGTTTTATGAGAATAAGTATTTCATAGTGTAGAGGCCCGTACTTTATGGGTATCATGCTGTTTACGTGCTTTTATCGCTTAATCAAGCATGCGGGAGTAGTCAATGCTGTTAGATTTTTCATCACTAAGTAAAAATGCGGTTTACCATACATTAACACAGGTGGTTATTCCTCGACCTGTCGCTTGGGTGTTATCTGAACACGCTAATGGTGAGTTTAATATGGCGCCGTTTTCTTATTTTGCCCCGGTATGCAGTGACCCACCACTCATCATGATATCTGTCGGTTATAAGCCCGATGGTACGCCAAAAGATACGTGCGTAAATATTCAAGAGCGTGGTTATTTTGTTGTACACATCGCCGACTCCGACTTGGCAGGCGTGGTTACTCAAACATCTGCTGTTTTACCAGCGGGCGAGTCAGAAATATCAATTAACCATTTAGATACAGCTGAATTGGAAGGTTTTAGTCTCCCCCGTGTGGTAGGCCCGAAGGTTGCAATGGCGTGTAAGATTTATAAAGTTGAGCAGATTGGCCCGGGTAAACAAAACTTGATTTTTGGTCAGGTAGAGCGTGTTTGGGTTGATGATGATGTTGCTAGCGTGGGCGACAGTGGCCGAATTAGTATTTCCGCTAAAGCAATAAATCCTATTGGGCGTATGGGGGGCGGCGAATACAGTACGATAGGCGATATAATTGACATACCTCGCCCTAAATAATACCTAAATTATAGGTGTATCTGGTGGATTTTAGCGCAATTAGCCCTGAGTCTTTATGAACTGGATGTTTTGAAAGGGAGTAGGGTGGCAAGTTCTGTCATCCTTTCCTGCATCATATCCGCTTCTTCTTTCGTAAATCGCTCTACCGCATCTTTAAAGCCGGGGTGAGCTATATAGTGGGCTGACCATGTTTTAATAGGCTCAAAGCCGCGTTGTATTTTATGTTCGCCTTGTGCACCGGGATCAAACCGTTGTAATCCATGTTGGATGCAATAATCAATGCCCGTGTAGTAGCAGGTTTCAAAGTGTAGGCTATCAAATTCATCTAAACTGCCCCAGTAGCGTCCGTATAGTGTGTGGCTGTCTTTAAAACAGAGCGCGCACGCGACGATTTGTTGGTCAAGGTTGGCAGTAAATAAAACGAGGTTCTTGGGGATTTGTTCGATGATCTTCTCGAAAAACGTTCGATTAAGATAGCCTTTTTGACCGCGTTTTACATAGGTGAGCTGATAGCAATTAAAAAAAGTACTGAGTAAGTTGGGTGTTATATCGCTACCTTCGTGAACGGCGATGTGGATGCCTTGCTCTTCAACTTTGCGACGTTCTCGTTTTAGGCTTTTCCGCTTACGTGAGTTGAACGTATCTAAAAAATCATCAAAGGTGTTAAAGCCTCTATTAAACCAGTGATACTGCGTCCCTAAACGTGAAATAAAGGTGTCTGTTGGCAGGTCCGAGTGTACTTTTTCGGAAAAAAATAAGCCGTGCCACGATGAAAATCCCTGCTCATTGCATATCTGTGGAACGATGTGGGCCAGGAGCGGAATCGCAATAGGCAATAATTGTTCATCAGGAAGCGCGCTTAATATCCGTGGCCCCGTTACCGGAGAAAAGGGGATAGCGGAGAGTAACTTAGGGTAATAGTCGATACCATTTTGCTGGTATGCGTCTGCCCAGCCCCAATCAAAAACATACTCTCCGTATGAGTGACTTTTTTGATACATAGGAACGACAGCAATACGTTGGCTGTCATCGAAAATACTGAGATGCATCGGTTGCCAACCCGTTATGGCTGAAACGACACCACTGCTTTCTAAGGCGTCTAAAAAAGCATAGTGTGTAAATGGGTGGTCATCACCAGCCAGGGCGGTCCATTCTGTTTCACCGATAGAGGCTATGGTGTGTGATAATTCAACTCGATAACTCATAGCAGATTAGTATCATCTCGTAATGTTAAATTAATTCAGCAGGTTAGTCGTTTAAGTTAATATGAGTTAACGTACGATAGAAGACGACTAACAACGAATACGAAGTACTCAATACAACGTGCTACTGGAGACGTCAATGGACGAATTAGAACTGGATTTTAAACTGGATACTCGCCTCAATAACGATTGTATTACGTTGGGTGACTTTCCCTTGTGCCGCTTGTTGTTGATGAACGACAGTCAATACCCATGGCTTATTTTAGTGCCTCGACGCACGGGCGCTACTGAAATCTATCATCTGTCAAAAGAAGATCAGCAGCAACTGATGATTGAGTCATCAGAAATATCCGAGACCTTGGCAGATAGCTTTGGTGCCCGGAAAATGAATATGGGCATGTTGGGTAATATTGTCTCCCAATTACATGTTCATCATATTGTTCGCCAAGAGTCTGATCCTGCATGGCCTGGACCGGCATGGGGCAAGGTGCCTGCGATTCCTTATACGTCTGATGCGTTAGAAACGATTTGTCAAAAAGTGAAGTCCATGCTGACAGGTGAAGTCGCTTTTAAAGCGCAATGAAATTAGGCGGCGCAGCCGCTGTATCGCTAGTGTAATTCAGGTATAATTCGCGGCTTTATTGAGCCTCGATTTCAGAGATGCTCTGCTTACCCACGAATACGTTCATGTTTATGTCGTCAGCAGAGTATCCGGTACAGAAGAATAGGAACCATTGATTATGCGCAGCCATTATTGCGGCGACCTGAGAAAAGAACACATTGGTGAAGAAATTACCCTATCTGGGTGGGTTCACCGTCGTCGAGACCACGGTGGAGTTATCTTCCTAGACGTACGCGATCGTCA